>Ga0315914_1000326_pt1 | contig 54909 bp, 28 predicted proteins | sample MpolenodulesMG_FD_203920 | JGI IMG/M metagenome (GOLD analysis project Ga0315914, IMG submission 203920) | Medicago polymorpha root nodule microbial communities from Los Angeles, California, United States - elongated nodules | ecosystem: Host-associated > Plants > Roots > Nodule | place: USA...
GGGGCTGAGGTTAAGAGGGTGGGAGCATTTAATTTATCCTTGTTGGAAAAGTGGTGTTGGAGAATGTTGATGAAGAAAGAGAGGTTGTGGTACCGTGTGTTAAAAGCCCGTCATGGTGAGATGGGGGGACGGCTTAGTGAGGGGGATAAACATGCATCAGTGTGATGGAAATCGATATGCAGAGTTTGTGAGGGTGTTGGTGGGGGGTTGGAAGGTGGTTCGATGATAACATTCGTAGAGTGGTAGGTGATGGACGGGATACCCTTCTATGGTATGACAACTGGGTAGGGGACATACCGTTGCGGATAAAATATCCTCGATTGTTTGAGTTGGCGGTTGATAAGGAGTCTAAGGTAGGGGATATGGGGAGGTTGGGATGGGATGGAGATGGAAGGGTGTGGGTGTGGAGGCGATGTTTGTTTACATGGGAGGAGGAGAGTGTGAGGAAGTGTTCTATCCTTATATGTAACGTTGTTTTGCAGGATAATGTCCAGGACTACTGGCGGTGGATGTTAGATCACGTGCATGGGTATTTAGTGAAAGCAGCCTATCATTATATTACCTATACAAGCGCTACTTCAGACAGGTCTCGGGTTGATACTATTTGGCTTAAACATATTCCTTCCAAGGTGTCTTTGTTGGTTTGGCGGCTCTTTCAAAACCGGCTTCCGACTAAAGACAATCTGGTGAGGCGGGGTATTCTTCTTCATATGGATGGTGCGTGTGCAGTTAGTTGTGATATCATTGAATCAGCTTCACAACTTTTTTTGCATTGCAGTACTTACAGTCAATTGTGGTCTAATGTGCGAAATTGGTTCGACATCTATTCAGTGTCATCTGGTGAGCTTCGACATCATTTTATTCAGTTTACCAAAGATGACAGGAATGCCAAGAACTAAACATTTATTTTTAACTGTAATTTGGTTTGCAACTGTGTGGGTGATATAGAATGAGAGGAATAATCGTGTCTTTCAAAATACGATATCCGACCCTTCAATGCTCACTGAGAAAGTCAAGCTAAATTCATTCTTATGGCTGAAGTCTAAGTATATGTTTGGTCACACAGTCAAAACTATCCAACGCACGTCATGTCTTTCAAAAGCAATTTTAACGTGTTTGGTTCTCCACATACACTCTACCACCGTCGTATGTTTGCTGTTTCAGAATCGATTCTTATAGAAGTTGTTCTCCCTACCTTCTTGGAATCAAGTCTCTGCCGTGAAAGTAGACAGTCTCCATTTGTATCTTTTACCCTTGAACCTCATCACTTTCTTTAACATCTTTTTTTATATTTGACAAATCCCTCCAGCTACATGAGAAATTTGTTACTTCTGATTGTTGTATGCGTGTTATTTTTGTTGTTGGGTAGTTTTTATTTTTGCAGAAATCTCAGGCAAGGTTGAAGAAGACACTGTTGAGGGAAGAAGAAGGAACGGTGGTTTTTGTCATGACTCCAGTTTGTTTTCTTGTTACATGAAAGCCTACAAAAAGCCTTTTTTAATGGCCTGATGATTTTAAAATTTTGTAAAATAAAAAATAACTAATTTTTTTCGTAGAACTTTTTTTAATAATCTTTACAAAGTTGTATTAAACTTGAACATAAAATTAATAACTAACTAAAAATGGAAATGCTCTAAAAAAACGTAAAATGAAATTTGTAAAAAAATTAATAAATGAAATCTGTTTTAAATGCACATATAGAAAAACCCATTTTGGTCATTTTCATAACTATTTTGACACAAAATATCCAAACAATATCTTTCATATGAATCACTTCTAGAGTAAAACTATCCAAACATAAATCATTTTTCATTCAACTCACTTTTAATCAAAATCAATTCTACAAAATCAATTCAATCAAAATCAATTTTCACCACCGCATAACCAAACACACGCTAAACAGGTGGCCTTTGCTTATACCTACCGTGATTGGTGGAGACACTCGCTATCCTGTATGGGTGTGTTTTTATAATTTTGTTTTGTTTCTTTGATGAACCTCTGGGTTCGGTGACTTTGTAATTATGTAAACACTATTTTTGGTTTTTTTTTTGCACACCTTATACAAGGGGAAGTGTGATTTCCAATAAAATTTTATCAACCAGGTGAGGTAAGCCCAACCTTAAATCGGATATCACACTCACTATTTTCATTTGACTCGCGTACAAGTTTTAAATTTAGGCAGGCTTTCCAATATACTGGTTGATAAAAAAAAAATCACAGCCAATGTTGGGCTTGCCTCTCTTGCTAGCGAAAAAATATTGGGTTTGAGTCACCTATTCTTACCAACTAGTATAGTAAAAAACGGTGGCATTTACTATACACAATGCACAAATTTGTGTATATTTACAAAGATACTTTTCCAATGCACAAGTTTTATGTACACCATTAGATCAATGAGGAGTATCAATTTTATCGGTCTAATTGTACTATATTTTTTTTACATTCTTTATCATGTTATTTTCTCAGAATTTTACATTCACCCAGCACTGATAAAATCCCAACATGATTAAGGGGGTGTATTGGATTGAGATTTCAAAAGAATTTAAAAGACATTTTTAAAATAAAAAAGTCTAGTGGTATTCAATTAAGACTTTTATAAAATGTAAACAAATCTTGTGGTATTCAATTAAGACAATCATGACTTTTTTGTCTGGGCAACAAAATCCGTTGGTATTCAATTGAGATTTCTAATGACTTATGAATTGTCTATTGATATTCAAAAATTTATAGATTTTGATGGATTCTTGGATGAAGTGAATTTTGTGAGACTTTTTAGTGAAAAATATAAATACTATTCTCATCCAACAATCTCACACAAACCCTTGAGATTTTGTCATTCTCTCTCAAATCTGTGTCTACCCTCATTTTTTCATGTCTTGCTTTCTTCTCATTCTTTTTCTTTGTCAAATGCTTCAAAAGTCTCTAATTACTTATGATTTCTTGTCTTTTGCTTTCTTTTTCCTTCCAAATTCTTGTTTTTTAATCGATTTTTTTTTTCTTCAATTTGTTGGCTTTTTGTCTGAATCATCTTCTTTTTCTTCTGTAGCTTTTGTTGAATTTTTCCAACAATTCATCTATTTTTAGGAAAGAATCCATTGTTATTTTTTTTCCTCTTTACAATTTGTTATTATTTTTAACACTTTGTTGTTATTTTTTCTTCAGACAATTTTTTCATTTATTTTATTTGTTTAGAATGATTATTTAGGGAACATCAATATTGCTATTGTGAAATAAATAGTTTCTTATATATATATTACCGACCAAATGGGGGATTCACAACAAAAAAAATGACAGAGGAAAGGGGAAAGACAAAGATAGTTATATAGCTTTGAATCATGGATGAAACTATTGAGTTGTTGTACCTTCCCGATCGAGTTATAAATAAAAGGGTTATTGATGATGTCAAATGAGTCATTTGAAATCCTAAAAGTTTGAGTTATAAATCCAATAAAATCCATTGAAATCTTAAATGTCTTTTTGTAAATTCAATGAAATCCTCTGGTATAATCTTGAGTGTAAAAAGTCTTTTATAATAAGTCTTTTAAAATCTTAAAGACTTTTTTCACCAAAATAGTCTTTTAAAATTTCAATCCAATACACCCCCCAAGTTTGTTATTGGCTGGGCTTAACTTTGTATCGTTAATAATCAGGTTACAGAATTATTTTTCCCTTCATTATCATCATCATCTTATTAAACATTTTATTTCTCTGTAAAAACTATTGAATGTTTTAATATTTCAAGTAACCCAGCAAAAATAAACAGACAAGTATCTTCTTCAACATCTCATCCTCTTCAAACTCAACATCTTGATTCACATTTTCACATAAAAACCACATGATTTTCACATGATTTTACAGAGTTGTATCAAAATGTGCTACAGATCTGCAATGATAAGAACAAACTGCCCATAATCGATTTTCAAAACTAGATCTACATATTACAGATCTGGAAGAAAAAAAAACTCTTGATATGCTCGATGAACATTGATTTTTTTTTATCTAAACTGCTAGTGGGAAAGGATGAATGGTGCTTGTGAAATATTGTAGTCATCTGTGACAATCCAACAATTAATAAAGATGAGCTGCATGTATGTACTCATGCCTCAACTCAATAATTCCTTGTTTTTCATAAGTAATATAAAAAGAAAGAAGATTTGCCGATGAAAATAGAAAGAAAGAAGTTGAATAGATTTATTGATGATAATCATTTTGAAGTTAATGGACAGAAGAAAGAAGATTTGCCAATGAAAATGCAATCGGGGGATATGAAGAAGGTGAAGTGAAAAAATATAGTGTTGACATACTATAATAAAGATCCATGTTCCTCTTTTATCTAATGGTTTCAAAAAAACTTTCTTTAACTTGTGCATGGTGCACAAATTTGTGCAATGTGTATAGTAAATGCCACCGTAAATAGTTTTTTAAAATCTTACAGGTCAACATTTCCTGCTTCATTTTTTGATGGGATAAACATAGCGTATCAACTAGATGTGGTGGGCTCAAAACCTCAATTAAACTCGTCTAAAACAACGAGTTAGCGGACAGAGCCCATCTCGCCACTCATATAGATAGTGCCTCGTATGTATGTATGTATTTATGTATGTATATTGGACTATATTTATTGTGTATTATACTTTGGGTGCTTCTCTTCAAAATGTTGAAAACATGTTTGAATATGGAGTACCCAAAAATGCTTGTCAAATCTACAATTCATATATAGAGCATACGATTGAATTAGAAGTGTGTCTTTTTATGGTGTAAATATCTACCATTCAATATATTTCTTTTATCATTTTGACCACACTTTTGTAAATCAAAACCAGTGGCTGAATTTTAATTTGAGTCTCTAGTCAATGAAGACGATTTGTGTACACTTTCACCAAATTAATTTAGTGAAAATGTACACAAATCCTCTCCAGCAAGAGAAGGTCGAAGCAATAAGAGAAGGTCGAAGAATTTGTGAGATCTAAAATTCTTCAAGGTGTGGAGGAAGATTTCATAACTTCGAAAGGAAAGGAGTTTTAAAATTAGAAAAAAAATCTATCCATTTTTTGTTGTTAAGGTAAAGTGACTATCATCCACGAGTATTTAGAGACATTAACTCTTTGAGACATGTATGAGCAACAAAATTCTTCATTCAAAGTTATAATGTTTTAGGAATTAATTTGAATTTAAAGTTAAATTAGACGAGGCTGAAACAATCTCATCCAATCGATCAAGTTCTTTTGACGGTTAATACCTTAACTTCTATCAAATATTTTTGCATTTGGTTTAAGTAATAGGGGTGTTTAAAAATCCCATAAAATTGAATCAATCTGATGAATCAAACTGAATTGTACATAAAATTTCAAGTTCAACCTAGAACTTTATCCTCTTCAAAAGAAACTTAGAATTTTATCTATTTATATACGGTCTACATTTTTTTATGTCTCTTGACTTTTTTTACATGCATTAAGGGTGGGAATAGGCCAGGCCGCCCGTCAGGGGTCTATGACTCGACCTACTAAAAATCCGGTCCGGCTTAACTCGTTTAATAAATAGGTCAAACTTGAGCTTTTTAAAAAGCTTATTAATTTAAATAGGCCAGACTAATTAGGCTTATAAAAAAGTCTATCGAGCCTATAAGGTCGACACGTATATGAGTATATATTATTTTTCCACATTTATTATTTATATTTAGTAATACCAAAAGAATTTACATTTTCCCACATTTGTTGGTTACTGATTTTGTTATCACATTGAAGATTTTATGCATTTTTTCCTGCTGATTTTGTTTCCAGTTTTTTTTTTGAACAATCAAAAATGGAATATATATAATAATCCAAAGAGAATTCTCAAGCACAAGGTGTGCTAGAGAATTCTCAAGCACAAGGAGCTCAACAATGTACGGTTACAAAGACAATAGTGAAAAATAACAGACAATATAGCCAATGCCCAAACAAACAAAGGGGCTTGACCACCACATGTGAAAATTATGACGAATTGTAATGTTAGTAGCCTTCATCCACCAAAACGAATGTAATTTGACTTTCAGTTTCTTACTGTCTGGAAGCTTGTTAAGTTATCATTTAAGACTCATATGGTTATTTGATTTGTGTGAACTGTTAAGACTTGCTACTAATATGCAGAATCTTAAGTATGATTATTAGATTAAGATTGAAATCCTTGTGTTATCATACACGATTATTCTTGAGTTTCTATCCATCTATAAATTTTACAATTGTGTTTTATTAGTATAATTTGTACCTAATAATATATGTTTATCTCTATATTAAGTATGTTGTACAAATTGAAAAGAAAGAAAAATTGATGAACATACATTATTTGAAATTTGTAACACAAACTAGACTTTTAGACATGCTAATAGGTCAGACCAAACTTTTAAAAAGATCAGATTAAGCTTAAAATAAAGTAGTTTTTGACATATAAAAGATCAAGGTTTATACCTTAGTTTTTTCAACTAAGCCTAGCCTATTTAAGCAAAGTCCAGTTCAACCCAACCTATTCGCATCCCTACATATCATGTCTTCTTTTTTTAAAGAACACGCCATGTCGTAGTACCGAGTACCGTTTAGAATGGGATATCAAACTAACTTAGATGAGCTGGTTATTTTTATCACGTAGAAAACAAATTATAATCAACTAATCACTGTACAACTTTCAAAAAATAACCACTATACAAGAATGAAGCTAGATCCAATGACAAAAGAAAAAGAATGAAGCTAGAAATTAATTGTTTCTACAATGCTAACTCGGTTCCCTGGAATGGAAAGCAGCTCATGAGCAAGATCATTGAATTCGAGTGCGCTTCCATTGCATTTCGATAGCAACTGAGTGGCTTGTTCCTTTGTTAATCTGATTTTCACTCTAATTCCCTCTTTTTCTCCAAATTCATTACTAATACATCTTCTCTTCCCAAATTGATCCTCTTCGTTTTCTTCTCCCAAAATGGTAGGTTCTGAATCCACAAACCTGACTCTTTTCTTCATTGTCTTGCATGTAGGTTGCTTTTTGGTTAACTCCCATACATCTTTTGTTGCTTTGATAATTTGCTCTACTTTTACCTTTTTATGTGATGTTTTTTTAAGGCAAGCAAACATGGTGCTAATCATTTTTAACTAGATAGAGTTGAGTTTTTAATTTTTGATAATAGAGTTTTGAGCTTTTTTTATCAAAGGAAGGATGGAAAAGGTACGTGTATATATATAAGATAATTTGAAACTAAGGAGGATTGAGTGATAGTGTTTTTGTTGAGGGAAAATGAACAATCCAAGAGCGATTTATATACTGATTTGGTTGAACGTGTAGTGTCAATTGGGGCATACAAAAATAATAATAATGAATTGTGTTGCACAATTTACCATTGAAATTTTTGTTAGCCAACGGGTATCCTAGTCCTAGATTTATTTCCCCGAAAGGAATGGGTGTCCTAGATATCAACCCAAGAAATTAGTCAAGTCAATAATCGATTAGTCAGGCTTATGTGATTGACTGTAGCATATTCTCTCAAGAAGTGCTCAATATATATTAATTAATTGGTAAACAAGATTAAAAATTAAAATAAAATATTGGAAGGAAAGAAATAATCGTTAATGTCTAGTTTTTAGGTCATTGAAGTTATTCAATAGGTTAATTTCAATTTTCTTTAACATACCAATTTTAAATAAAAAGAAACTTAAGCAATTGATTATTAAGGATTTTATAAGAAAATATTATATTGTGTATCGGATGTATTTGTAAAATATCTTTTTTAAGCAATGTGTAAAATAATTATACATTAACATAATACGCTAATTAAATTTTATATACATGTAAATTTAGGATTGATATTTAGATGTACTGTACACTTATTATTGAAGGGGTCAATAGCCTTGTCAAAGAAGAAAAAGCCTTGTGAGTTTCGAGGGGATTTGCCTTCTTCTTCTTCTTTTTTTTTTTCTGTCATCACACGTACGAGTATGTGTAACATAATATATAAGACAAACAAAAAGATGAATCTATATCCCTCAAGAAAAAGAAGATGAATCTATATATAACACTTGGGCTGCTAATGAAAGTTGGCCAGTTCAAGAAAGTGACATGTGTGTTTTTCTTTTTGAAATAAAGAAATCTTGAGCTTGGCCATACATTATTGGAGTTATTTGTTTTATATTCAACAAAATATAGTAACTCTGATTCGAACTCCAGACACCCCATTTTTTTACATTTACAATGTATGAGTTTTAGCGACTAAATTACTTGATAAAAAATATAGTAACTTTATGTTGCACAAATTTGTTTTTTTTATTGAATGTTGCACGGATTTGTTATTGGGAAATATACCATGTTTTTAGAGATTAAAAAAAAAAAACTCGTCTGAATAATTTCTTTTTTTGAAGGGATGTCATCAGAATATTTTTTGTTCAAAAAGTAAATGTCTTTAGAATATTTTTGTTAGTAGAAAAATGATAGGTGAATTTCTTATTACTGAATTGTTTGAAGAAGACAAAAATATTGTTATTTTTTCCGATCATGGAGCATGGATCGCATAACACGCTCTAGCACAAAGGATTTAGCATCAATTATCTCATCAAATTTTTTGTAATTCCTCCCATATGCTCCAAAACATATCAGGGAAATGGGACGTGTCTTTGACGAATAATACTTGTGAAAGGTTAAATATCATTTTTGAACTTTTATGTTTTTAGAGGGTGTGACCCTAACATTCCTCATGTTGTTAATTGTTGGATGCGCCGCACACACGCTCAATACACTATTGTTTGAACAATAGAGATCCACTTAATATGCTAGAAAATAAGTATGATATAAAATAACACAAGACATAACAACACAAGATAAAGCAAAACAATACATAACAAACTTTATCTTATATGATATGGTGGACAAAAAGTTATTGTGGTATTTTAGACAACTTATACTTGAGACAAAATCAATTAGTCAACATCTTAAACGATTGTTATTGTTTACTAACTCACACTTAATCAATCATTCAATCAACGTAATTAGTTAAGCTACATATTTAACCTAATTTCTAGGGTTAAAACTACAAGAAAAAAACTCTATGGCCACGACCATTTTCTATTTTTATATACTGCTCTCCTACATTGCCTATTTATGACATGAAACAACAATGTCTGCCGTCAATGTAGGAGAGCAGGACACCGGAAAAAAGAAACAACAATGTCACTAAAACTCTATTATTATAATTATTATTGTTGTTATATTCAAAAACAAAACTTTTTTATTTGTAACCAAAAAAAAAAATTCACAAACAAAACTTTGCCACCAAATCACTCTCTTTGGATCAAACTCAAAATTTCATCAATCTTCAAATCAACTCAAACTCTTTCTCTGCATCGATCTTCAAACTTACTAGCTAATCGATTATCTATTGATCCTCTAATCAATTATTGAATTATCATAGTATTTTTTTTTTTAACAAGTATCATAGTAAATTATTCTACATATTCTAGTACATCTAATCAATTATCGGATCTTTAAAAAAAAAATCATCAGGTCAAAGCATCAAATACAAAATTTATAGAACTGTCAATATATTCATGCGAATTAACCAACTTTCATCATCAATCATCAACAACAACAACAAAATAGGCATAGCATATAATCAACAATTATCAGCATCATTAGACAAATTCCCTCAAAAACATCATTATATGAATAAATCACCAATCATGTTTATATGTTTTAATCAACAATTATCAATTATGCTATATATTTTAATCAACAATTATCAACCATATCATCAATTATGCATGTGCCACTCATTATACATAAGAGATAGTCTCAATTTCTCAGATAACGTAGTTCACTGCCCCACAACGATTAACCTTGTACTTCATTTTTTTTTTTTCCTTCCAATTTGTTGATTATATGGTGATTGCTAATGTGATAGTGATGATTTATGATCCAATTTAGATGTGACTAATACTTTAGAATATGATATCAAACTTAGTTGAGATGGCTATTTTATTCACATATACAGAAAACAATTTATAATCAACTAATCTTTGTACAACCTTAAAAATAAAAATAAAAAATCACTATACAAGAATGAAGCTAACTAGAAGAAATTGTTTGTACAAATGCTCCCTCACGGTTCCCTTGAATAGAAAGTAACTCACGAGCAACATCCTTCAATTCAAGAACACTTCCATTGCATCTTGATAGCAACTCAGCTGCTTGTTGTTTTGTTAATCTAATCGTCACTCTAATTCCCTCTTTTTCTACTAAATCATTACTACTAATACATCTTCTTTTCTCAAATTCTTCATTGTTGTTTTCTTCTCCCAAAATGGTTGGTTCTGAATCCACAAACCGGACCCTTTTCTTTGTCTTGCATGTAGTTTGCTTTTGGGTTAACTCACATACATCTTTTGTTGCTTTAATAATTTGCTCTACTTTTACCTTTTTATGTGATGTTTTTTTAAGGCAAGCAAACATGTTGAAATCTTTTTTAACTAGATAGATCGAGTTCTTAGTTTTTATCAAAGGATGGAAGGTAAAAGGTATAAGATAATTGGAAACTGATGAGGAGGATTTTGAGTGGTATAGTGTTGTTTGTTGAGGCATAATAGAGAATCCAATAATGATTTATATACTGATTTGGTTGAACACATACAAGAAGTGTCAATTGGAGCACAGAAAAATAATAATAACGAATGAGTCAAGTCAATAATCTATTAGTTATATGATTGACAGTCACATATTCTCTTTAGGTTTGCTCAATTTAATTATATAAATATAAGTAAAACATTGTAACATTGTTAAATTAAAATATAAAAATCATTTCATATTTACTTTTTTTTTAAGCAGTTAAAATTATTGAATAGGATATTTGAATTTTTCTTTAACAGCCTGACCCATTTTAAAGAAAGAAAAAAAATTAAGAGCATATATCATCATATATAGGTACTGATACATTCAAAAGGACTGTATATACTAATTATTTTTTTTTTTTAAGGGAGACTGTATATACTGATTAATATTGAAGGGGTCAAACCTTATGGTTTTTTATTTGAGGACATTATTCTTATTGGTCATCTCACCACGTGTAAAGAGAATATACAACACCTGGGCTGCCGATGAAGCTTGGCCAGTTCAAGAAAGTGACATGTCTGAATTAAAAAATGCAGAATATCATTGGAATTTGGAGGCTTCTACTGTGCGAAGTACTGATTTTAAGCAGTGCTCCCTTAATTATAGTTACGTAACGTGAAAAACTCGCGCAAAGTTTAAATTATTTACCTCAGACTTGTAAAAAAATAATTCCTCAAAGTCTATAGTGTGTGGTTGAATCGTGACATTTACATAATGACAAGTGAGTGTCGAATTAACAGCGTGCTATATGCTCAAGAAGTGCAGCATAATATACCGTGATTATGACAGTATTAGTAGTTTTTGGGAGACTAATATACTAAGAAATATAAACCAATTTTTAGCTAATGGTAAATAGGAAGTGTTTCTAATCTATAGGTTATGTTTGCTAAGTTCAAACCTCTAGCTTATAATCGATAGTCTATAGCGTATAAGTTCATATAATAATATGTTTGATAACAAAAATTCTCTCGTAAGTTATAACGTTTTTTTCTTGAACTTATATCATTTTTTAAGATGAAACTTCAAATGTAGTTTTAAGCTTATATACTTTATGGTTATCAGTAATTCAATGTTCTTATTAAAATGACTAAATCCGACTATGAAATATGCACTCCCTCTTGTTTTGTGACATGTACTACTAAAATCTGAAACGAAAACTGTGATAAAAAATGTAAGTAAAATTTTAAGTAATTATATTCTATGAATGATATTAGCGTAGTAGAAAAAGCGAACCAAGAGACACTCCCGGACACTAGTTTGTATAAAGAACATTTTAGAAAATAAAATACTATTTACACTCCAAAGAAATAAAATTACGTACTACTATTAATGTTGAAATTTGGGGTCTAATTCATCCTTACAAAACCGGCTTGTAAGGTGAGGATTGCCTTCTTTTTATATACTCTTCTCAAGAGTCTCATCTAGATGATGCGGAACTTGGGGTTTTTCCCAATACACCCCCTCACGTCCAGCACTCTTTGGGCTTGGTGCGTGGATAGGTAGGTGACCCTTGAATTCGACAAGCTCTGATACTACGTTGAAATTTGGGGTCTAACTCATCCTTACAAAACCGGTTTGTAAGGTGAGGATTGCCTCCTCTTTATATACTCTTCTCAAGAGTCTCATTTAGATGATGCGGGACTTGAATTTTTTCCAATAACTAATGGCTCAAAAAAAAAACTGAATTTCTTATTGTTGCTTATATTTAATCATTTATAATCCGTGGGAGTAAGAAGGGAATGATTTGTACCAAAAAAGTCACCGTATTTGTTGCAATTAACTACGTACAATCTTTGTTGATTCTCATATAATAACCGGAGAAAATCCGAGGCACACACAATGGAAAGATGGTCAAACAATTCAATAAATGTTGAATAGTAAAACAAAATATTAGTAATAATTCATAAATCAGTCTGTGTGGGGTTAAGTTCTTTGTTTTTTTACTAAGAAAAAAGGTCACCGTATTGATTAGTTTTCCATTTCTTTCTTCTTCTGTCTCTGTTGAAGATCAAATCATGTCACGACTCCTTAGAATAGAAAGTGATGCGAAGAATGAGTTGTACAAACAACGCGGTTTGCATAGAAACTGGGCTAAAATTTAGAGACTAGGTCGTTCCTATGAAAGTTTGCTCTTTTGGCCCTTTAATATTGTTATTTTTTCTGCGGTGTTGGGGATTCGAACCTTAAACTCTACATATTTTATGCAATGTCTCTACCAACCAACTGAATTAAGCTCACGAGGACAGTATATTGTTATTTTCTCACCGGTAAAATGTTGCTATATTAATATTTTCTCCCCGATAGGATTCATTGGAACTCCAGACCTTTAGTTCATTAATCCTTTAATTCTTTAGCTCAATCAAGTGAGTTACTTGCCCTCCACTTTAATGTATTTTATTCATAAAATAAATTACTAAGATGAGAAAAATGAATAGTTAAGGGAAAGATTTCGAAAAAGTTATCAAAGTCACCAAATCTCAAATTAGCCAATTTTGTCTTCAATAATATGTTATGTTTCGACTTTCAAATTAGCCATGCAACCGGTGTTCATACTTTATAGTGTTGACTAGTAAACTCACTCGAGTTTACATTTTTAGGTGTGGAATTAGTGTCAACTCAGCAGTAAACTCGTTTTTTTTGTGAAATCAAATTTTGCACCAAGTTTGAGCGATTTAACTCGCAACAAAATCGGTAAAATAGGATAAACTTATTTGATTTTAAGGGAGATTGCGGTTTTACTTTTAAAAAAGCCTTTTTTGATGGCCCAATTTTTTCTTTCAGCCCCATAAGCCTATTAGCTTGTTTTTTTTATTTATTCTTTGTTGGATTTTTTATTATATTGTGGGATAATTTTGTGTATTTTAATACAAAGTTGAACATTATGATTTAATTTTGTGATTAGGTATATTTTGAATTAATGACCTGCTTACTAGATTTTTTACGGAACCTATTTACATCATTATTGTGTGTATATATAATAATTTTAACTTAATTTTTAATTTTAGGTAATATAGTTTTACGAGTCGATTTTACCTAGTTGAGATAAAAAATTGTGTTTGAGATCCTTGCATACAACTTTATTAATGTGAGTATTTGGGTTCCAGAAGCATGGAATATACGAGGCTAAGTGATAGAGATCTATGACCTAGTTTATGTTAAGTTGACCATAAATTACCACTCTTTAGTTGATCAAGAAGAAGATACCTCACTTGTGATAGAATAATGGCCCTCTAAATGTTTTTCATCGTGATTTTTGGGTCATATTTTTAAGTCAACTCACGTGTATTCTTCACATTTTTGAAAGAATTTTTACAAATATGTTTATAATATTATAAGAGCATCTCCACAAAATTCAAATTCTTTTAACACTATCAATTTTTAAGCGCTAAAAAATAAAATTTCATAGTTGATTCATCCCTTGTTAGAAAGGTATAAACCTTTACAAGAGAGATTTATATAACATCCTAAACATGATTGTGAAAAATAATTCAAAATCTAACGTTACGAAACATTTTAACTCTAACGGGGCATATTAACATTATAATTATTTCGACTAACGTTGTGCACAATCTGATACTATTTTAAAATTTCGCTACATCGATGAAACTTTTTTAACTACGACAGAAATATTATTTACCTTTTGTTTTAAAATACTCAAACATTATTTTTTATTTACGGATTTTAATAAAAAAATATTTTGGTACATGAATTTTAATAATTCTTTTGTATTGCAGTTTTTTATTCTATTTGTTTTTCTTCTAATTTTCATTTACTAGGTTATTAGAGCATCTCCAATGGAAGGTCCTTACTTAACAAGAATCACTCCCCGTTAAGGACCTCATTGGAGGAAGAAAAAATGAGTCCTTATTAAGCAACGTGTCACTATATAAGGATCTTTTCTCCCCTGGCAACTAACGGGTCATACGTTTAAAAGAAATAATAAAATATGTACTACTTGTCTCAATTACAAAAGAAGTAATAAATTATTTTTGTTTAATGATGTTAAGTTAATAAGACCTATTTAAGTACTTTTAATTGAAATCTTTATTAGTGTATTGTTATCCTTAATATGTACTTTTATTAAAAAATTATAAATAAGTGATGTGTACACCTGAAGTCCATCTAAGGAATCCATATTAATGGACTATCATTGTTGTGGATGCTAGGTTTTGTAAAAAAAAAAGAATTATGCTTTTCTCCCAATACATTTTGCTCGCGCCCAAATAACCTTGCATGAGTTAAGTTGCGCAGCGCATGTTAAGATGCGCAAATTTTAAAACATGCATTACTTAACTAATGTAGGGATATTTTCGATATTTCAGTTGGGCGCGAGCGAAATGGGTCGGGTGAAGAGGAGAATTCAACAAAAAATGTTAGTTGGCCCATGTTTCCGTGGGACCACGACGAGTGCAATGATGGACGGTGGATATGCTTTATTACAATTCCACAGAGGTTAATGTCTTTGTGGCTGCCTTAGACAATTCGGAGAGTTGTGTTGTGTTGCGTCGTTGAATTCTGAAATCGAAGGTTTGTTTTGTTTGCTTTGTTTGAACGATGGGTGGTGCAGGTCACGCTTTGAAGAGAATCCCTCGCATCAAGTTCCCCAATAGACACCAAAAACCATCTGGTACTCTCTGTCACACACATCAATTTTCCTTTTATTTTTTTCTAATTTCTCTGTTCTTTATCCTTGTTGTTTTCCTTCAGAATCTATTATTTTCTGATTCTATTATAGACAAGCTTTTTAGTGGTAAATGAGTTGGGATGCTGAAGGAGTTTATGATTATTCGATCTCTGTTGCTAACATTTTTACATTAATGTTGTGACTATAGGAATACCTGGTTGAGATTAAAAAAACAAGGTTAAGTGTAAGTATTCAGGAGGATTAGTCTGTCGTTCGTTTTATAATTACAGCTATAGGAATTCCTTTTTTATAATTTTGGATTTCATCTGATAGCATAGCAGTAAGACCGGAGATGTTGTGTAGTACAAAGTGTTGAGTGGTGAAGAAACTATACAAAGAATAAAATAAGCGCAGTGGAGATGAGAATGTTGTATTGGATATGTGTGGTAAGACTAGATAAGATAGAATTAAAATGAGAATATTAGAGAGAATTAGGGTAACACCTATAGTAGAAAAGATGGTGGAAAATAAGTTTAGGGGTTTGAGCAGGTAGAGAGAAGAGATGTAGATTTTGTAGTAAGGAGAATAGATCAGGTGGAGGATAGTCAGATCACTAGAAGCGAATGAAAACCTAGAAAAACTAAGAGAAACTATTAAGAAAGATTTAGATATTAATGAGTTGTACTGAAATATGGTTTATGATGGAACATTATGACGTAATTTGATCCATGTAGCTGACCTCAATGAGGAGGGTTAAGAATTGATTGTCATGTTGTTGTGGATTTTGTTCAAACCAGGCCTTCATTTTGATCATGTTATTAAAGTATCTAATTAACTGTGTTTTCAATTGCGGATCGGAAAAAATAGCGTACAATTCTGCTATACTACAGTACTATTGTGTTGCTATTTAACAACCCTTTGTACTAAATAGTGTATTGTGGCCGGAACTATGGCTCCGTTTGTTTGATCCAAGTAGTCAATCCACCCAATGAGACGAGGCTCGGTATTTGTTATTGTTATCTTATCTGTGATGATTGATATAGGAATAGTTGGATATTTGAGATGAGTAACAAAAAAATTCTTAAATGATTTCTTGGTTGACTACTAGTAAATTTCCAATTCTTAAAATTTCACTGCAGGTTCTACCTCTGAGGCTCAAGCTTTGTCTTCGAAAAGCGATGGCAGTTTATCATTCTTTTCAAGTTCAAATGCTTCAACAACATTAGGAGGAAAGGCCTCTCTTCAACCCAAAAGAACTCCGGTGACCAATGAGGAGATTGATGCAGTTTTGGTATGTAAAATCTCTTTGTTAGTTTTATGTCGTTCACATTTCCTGATTACACTTGTTACTTACTATGCGCATAAAACAACACATTTCTGGACTGATAAAGGAACAATAAACTATTAAAATGTGCTACATTAACAATGGAATTCGAGCAGCATCGAAATTGAAACTATATTGTCTATGTGAGTTTATGGGCTAGTTAATCATTCTTATGTTCAATCCTGCCAATTGCACGAACTACTAGGTAGGCTTCTATGATTCAATCCATAAATGAATATTCTTATAGAGAAAGAAGAGTACTTTTTTCCATGAGTATGCATGTATTTTCTTGGGTTTCATGTTTCTTTTCACTTGGTTATTTCCTTTTTTTTTATTTGTAAATAAAAATATTTTGCGTATTTACTTTGGCTTTTTGCTCAATTAATTGATCAGTGGTACATTTCTGATAACTGAGGTAGGCAATCAATTCATATTGAACCATGAAAAATGATTTTGGCTGTCCTTATTCTTACTTCTATTACTAATTGAAACTTCTGGAATTTTGGCAGTTGGGTGGCTGCTTCTAATCGACTGTCCTCAAAACAAACTGTATGAACATTTTTTTCTGTGGCTCTGATTTAATCAAAGTTCACCGACGACAGTTCCTTTTTCTTTTTGTTGCTCGAGTGTTATGTCTAAACACTTTATTGATTCAATGTGTCAATAATCCAATCCGATCAGGATTGAAATTGAAAACTACACTATGTTATTATCTCTCTTGCTAACCAATTTACCTAGACAGAAGGTGCTTTAATCTCTTGTGATATCTCTATTCTCAACAATCTCTTGTGATATCTCTATGTTATTATTTCTGATTTTTTACGTAATCTTTCTTTTTTATACTTTTTATACTATGCATTTAATATTTTACACATAAAGAAAAACTCTTTTATTTTTACCAAAACCCACTCCTTACATTTTAATCGTTGTTTAAATATATTGGCAATTATAAATTTAAATAGACTAGATCGACCAACTATTATTTTTTTATAATAAAGATCGACCAACTATTGTAAAGCTATATTTTAAGGGTCTTGTTAACCAGTGTTCCCGAGACACTAGTTAAGGAACCACAAGTAGAAAGAAAAATCAAATTTTGCATTGAAAACAACATTTTTTTAACTTTCAAAAAGTAGAATACACCATTTTCAAGATAAAATTTCCTTTTGTAATTCATTAATTAGGGCCCCAGGGGCACTGGTTAACATTTCCCATATTTTAATTATATAGACAATGCTGATTTTTTTTTATAAGTCTATTTGGCGAGAAAAAAAAGTTAAATTTACCTCATAACATTGCTATGAGATTATCCAATTTTCTTAATAAAAAAAAGAGAGAAAGTGAGATTATCTCATTTTATCTAATTTCACCTCATGGTCCCTTTAGTTGAAAATTTAAACAAGGTGAACCATATTCCTTTGCTCCACTTTTTGAAACTATATCCATCCTTTTTTTAGCAAAGACAAACCTAATTTTGAACACACGACACCATATAGTAGGGAAGAAAGGAAAGAAGACTTTTACATTGAGAGATGGTATCTCCTAATTCATTACAAGGAGCACTAGAGAGAGAAATGACATCCACCATGAACTTACAATATTATTCAAACATCAGTGTTTGCATATCTCTAGCAATCGCCATTTTTATACCTTCTAAAAAGGTTGACAACTTCAACTTCTAAGGAGGTGACGCTATAACGCGTCCGATCAGGTTCACCATAGAGAAATTGCCTTGTAGAGTGTCTAAAACACATGTCATACCCCACGATAGAATTATTATTGAAAGAGGCACAATCAACATTACACTTAATAGTGCCAATGGGAGGTTTAGACCATGATAAAAAAACTGATTTGTACCATGACGCGTGTGTTTTGCCATTTGCATATATATTTAGTTTCTATTTAAATCTTAATTGGACGATCACAAAAGTAAATTAGCATACCAAAATTAGGAACCAGAGAGAATCAAAGATGAGACTTTGAAGAGAAACATATTCTCAGATCTTAAGTCAATAGCACTGACCCAAGTGAGTTAATTCTATACATGATTAATTAAAATAATTTAACTAAAATTATGTAACCAAAAAGAAAACTAAAAAATATACTCCATTTTCTATTAATTTTGAAGCAGTGGCGTTTTTATTTGCATTTGGCATTAGCTGTCGTGTTTTTTTGGGTTAAAAACAAGTATTGGAGTGGTTAGTCAACGACATACAATGGGTATGATGGTCTTTCCACAATAACCGCAACAGCAAAGTGAAAGAAAATCGGTGAATATAGTACCGAACACACCCGCCTCTTGGGCATCGAGCCATTTTCTATTTCCGGAAAACCTTTCTTTACCTTCTACTTCTACTCCTACACCCCCTCTCTCAAGGTATGTACATGCTCCTTTCTTCGTTCTCTTTTCTTCTTACAATCTTACTTATTATTGTTGTTGTTATTATTTTATTTTTTTCTATTTCCCTTCTTTGCATCATGCTCAAATTTATGTGATCCATATTCCATACTTTTGTTCGTTTTATTATTAGTGATAACTCAAATTTATTTGATCCATACGTTTGTTCTTCTTATTATCAGTGATAACTCAATTTTTTTTTTAATTCTTTCGGAACTATATGATGATTTCATATACGATTGTTGTTAAGTCTAGAGAATTAGGTTTGGTAAATCACCAAAATTTGGGTTGATCTAGCTTAAAAACTAATACAAGTTTCTCATTCCAAGTTGTATCCGATTTTCGCTAGTTGTTGTCTTTGTTTTTAACTGGCCAAAGACGGGCACTAATGTGTCTGTTTATCGGCTCTTCTGCTGCTCTCTACTGTGCTTAATCGTACATGGAAACAGATATCAGTTTTGACTCGGTTATTGGAACGTGACCAATGATGCTGTTCTAATTTCTTTGGTATTGTTATTTGTTACTGTTCCAGGAAAAACATCCTCCACAACTCTCATTGGTTTCACCGTTAACTATAGGGTCGACCTTCCTCCGCAAAAGAAGTTTAATTTCATGGATGATTGTCCTGCAAAATTAAAAATCATCCCTGATCACTTTCAAATTCCAAATTCAAGTATAGAATCTATAGAATCTTCTCAGAGCAGACAATTATCTACTTCTGAAGAATCTGGAATTGATCAATCTTTAAGGTATTGTTTACGGGTCAAAATAGCAATAATAAAAAAGTTATCCGGAGACTTTGAGTTTATTTGAAGTAAGTTACTCAATTTAGCTTAGTTTAGGTCCTCCCTCCATCTGTGGACTCGAAGAAAACTCAGGACAACTTTCATGTTGAACTTGTTTACTCTACGAAAACTATCATGGAGGTCCGATACTGGAGATCAGGAAAAGGTTTGATCCTAGTAACTTTTGTGCTTTCGATCATTTGTCATAGTCGAACGTTTTCTTATATCCTACCTATACAAACTTTTATTCTGTAGGTTGAGCTAACAGCTGCAGAAGTAGAGTCACTTCGATCGGAGCTTGCTGATTTAGAGGAGAGGGAAGCTCACTTGAAAGCTCAGTGAGTGATCCACAATTTTGAACTATTTAGGGATTTGGTGTCATAATCTAATTTAAGCGTTCATTGATTAGCTTTTTTCTTTAAGTTGCTATCATTCTTTTGTTTGTCTATCTCTTTAGTCTTCAGCGATTAAAGAAGCAAAAAGTTAGGAGTTATATGCTAGAATTAGATTTGGACCATAGACATGTTTTTCTGTTTGTGTAATACTAATAAAGACTAAAATGAGTTTCAATTTCCTTTAAATCTTCATTATTCTCGACTTCACTCCTTACTAGCAATTCTTCCTGATTTGTTGTACATACATTAGTTTTCTTCGGTGTTGGAAGTGCTATATTGAAAAACAAGGGAAATTTACTGTTTTATATCTAACGTATTTTCGTTGATTATTATTATTATTATTTTGCTAAAATAATTATTTTTATACACAGGTTGCAACATATTGATGAAGTTCTGCGGTCAGCTCGTCTATCTGGCTATTTAAACATTAGAACTGTACTTACTGTCCATCCCTTCTTTAATTTGTTTTGAATTGGTTTCTGCTTAATTATTTTATTTTACCAAACAAGTTGGCATTGATGTGTTTTTTTTATCCTTCTCTATAGAGATGGGCAGCACTTCCGGGAGAACCCCCACCTATAGATGATACTGAAGTAGATGATTGGCTTCCTCGCTTTGTCGTTCTTCATGGAGCATGTATATTCTTATATTTGTTGTGTACAGGTAAGGTAACTTATCTCCCCATCCATTTCTTCTTCTTTTCCTACAAATCTTGGTTTTCATTTTTACATCATTACTTTGTTTGCGAATAAGTAGCTTAGTGCAGATATAGGAAGAAACTGATCAGTATTATAGAGAAAATTTGTATAGCCCCCATTGTGAAAAATGGTAGAATTGTACAATAAGTGGTTTATTCTTGTGTGAAAATATGCATAGAAGCCTGAAGAGTAAATCAAATCGAGGGTAATCTAACTATCATACATTGAAGGCCTGGCAAAATTATAAGCCAGAGAATAAAAAAGGATTTAGAATAATGATTTTTATTTAGCATGATTTACACACTAGGATATTATGTCATTTAATTCATGTAGCCAACCCTACTTACGGGAAAAGGAATTTGTCGTTGCTTTATTTTATAAGTAACTTGGTGAGTGGCTGGTTCTGGCAAATGGAATGGAGTGAGAGCTGGAATGTGTCAGTAGGTCATATTTGGTTTGATCAATTTAATGGAAATAAGCATTCTCAGGAGATTGAGTTTCCTTAGAAGTATAGAAAACGATTAAATCACAAAAATAATGGAATGGCTATTCATTTCTTTAACTCTGAAAATATTTTTGAACCATTTTGTATGTTTCTACCCAACAAATAATGTAGGATGACAAGTAGAGTCACTCAACCAAAAAACTGTTTGTTTGGCCCACAATTTAAAATAGGGCCGTGCTTGATTTAGTTTAAAAATCATATCTACTTTATTTTTTACAATCAATTAGAACATACCATCCTGTCATCCCTTATCCATAATAGTTCTAAACAAAACATACAAATGAACACTTTTTTCGCTATTCCATCAAACCAAATATGACCTTACTTTTCGCTTTGTAGTTCTATTTGTTAGTCCTAATCAGGACATCTAGATTTACCGAGCTAGCCAATTTTTCCTGTACATAAGTTGCATTTTTATTTTTTCAAAGTTAGCGAATGAAAAACGGAAGCACTGGAATCGCTTAATCACCAGATTTGTGCAATTTCTTCCTCACAATTTGTTTGAACATATTCCTACAGTTATGAAACATTAGTCAACATATTGTTAAGGATGTCTAACCTGTTTGTTTGAACTCCGTACTTTCTAACTCAAAATGAACACTCATAAACTTGAGATATCAGAACTAGGCTCAAGAGTTCTTTGTATCAATGTCTTTAACCTGCCTATTAATGTCAAAGGCCTGATAAGCCAAACAAAACTTAGTTAGAAGAGTAGGAGCGGCCAGGAATATACTCGACAGTTTGGTCAAAGAAGCCCTCATACCATGCTGTGAATTAACTTTCCAAATGCTTAAGTTATTTAGCAAAAGCCAAAGTTTGATTTTTATTAACATCTTTGAAAAAAAATTGTACATGGTTGGTCAATCAAGTGTATTTTATCTCAAGTTTTCAGATGATTGGCGTCCATTTACAAATGCATCAATATTCAATACTTGTTGACTGATAAAATGGAAAAATTGCAGATATAAGTCCTCAGGACTCAACGCTTCTATCGGATATTCTTGAAGTAGGGAGATTGCCGTGTTTTAAGCGTGACAATGATGATATTCAACATGCCTTTTATATTTCAACACGTCATGGGTTTCGCTATGAGTGCTCAAGCAATTCTATGATACAGGTGTGTCCAAGTTAAGATAATATTTGATTCTGTAGAGTAGTTATTATTATTACTATTATAGTTCAGTTTCGCAATATGGACAGATTCTAAGTGACTTACATCATTTTAATTTTGTAAACCTCTAAATATAATATGTCTTCCGTCACATTTTCAGGTGGACTCTTGGTTAACAGCTTTACAAAGTTACACGAAATTAGAGTCTGATAGATCGGTTCCTAATGGTTTGATTGAGATGTAACACAATTAACGAGTTCAAGTGGCATGACTCTAACCACGTTGTAAATATGGTTCTAAGCCTTTTTCAGTAATTGAATGAAGATTGAAGACAGATGCTTTATTTGTCAATTTTGACTCTTTCCAAAGCCTGTTTGAGCCTTGCAATTTGTTCGAGAAGTCCTTACTTAAATTGGAGTTGGTATATCTAAAGTATAAGCATTAAAACTGAGGGCTAATAATACCCAAATAATAAGTGCTGTTGACATTTATTAAGTTATGAACATGCTAAATATGCAGGAAGGGTACATTTTTCTGGAATGCAGCAATTAAACAAAAACAATTATAGTAGTATAAATTAGACACGATGACGGAAATTAGACATTTGTGCATGGTGCAAGACCATTTTACTTATGCATTTTAGACAAGACCTGTTTTAAAAATATCGATTGTAATTTTCAAAATTTAAAAAGGAAAATTATTGGACTTAATAGTTTTAAGCCACCCCAAATACAAACTCTTCAAAATTAACTCTTTTTTTTTAAATAAAGAGGGCTAAGCAGCAACACGGGATGTGAAATGGCAACTAAAGTTCAAAAATCTCTTCGCATTTGGTCGAATGCCCTAACAGCCGTATGACTTAAGATTTTTGCAATTTGTAGGGTCTTCGGGCATCAATGAACCACAACGGTTAGCAGTTTCGCACATTATAACCCGCCGCCTCAAACAACCGTATTTTCAAGGTGAGGTACCTGAGTTCGCAAGGTGATACAAGATTTGGGAAGATTTTCAAGTTTCTACATAAATTGTAATATTATTTGTGCTGCTACTGAATATTCTTAAAAGGAGTCAACACCAATAAACTTAGTTATAAGAAAAATTCAAGATCATCTACGCGTTGAAGCTTATAACCCACTAAGTTTGTTTGAAGATAGAGTTATACCAACTCAAGAGGGAGATATGAGAAAATCTTCATGACTACATTAATGTACATTTACCTGGTTAGTATGGGGTATGGCAACTATTGAATATGCAAATGGCAAAATCTCTGACGAGAAACGTGTGTTGTTAATTACTTATTGTCGTTGGGCTCACCATCAAGAACCTACACCTACCTTCGGTCCAAACATTTACTAGTAGGGACTAGGGAGGATGAGTTTGAAGTGGGATGGGATGAGTAAATTTTATTAAAAACTAGAGGGTTTTCGACATAAAAATTCTTGATATGGTTTTGCTCTGCTATTCTCTTTATTTCTTCTTATGCTTAGAGTCAATTTTGAAGAGAAAAATTATGTAAGGCATTTTCCAACACAAACAAACAATGTTCGACACTTTAAAGACGAATGTAACAATTAGCCATTTTAAGATAGAAAAGTGTGAATTGTGAACAAAGGAAATATATTGAAATCACTATGATAATTATAAGTGTTTTTATTACAAATTACTACTCTATTCATTATCACGTCACTAACCTATAATGTAAATTTAAATTAATATTTTAAATCAAAATAAAAGTAAACTGTAACAAATATAAATATGTGGAGTCGATTATGAAACAATTAAAAAAAGGGTCTTGTTAACAGAGCACTTGTTAAGAATACACAAATAGAAATAATTGATGAATTTTAACTAGAAAAAGTTACATTTTAAAGTTTTAATGCATTGAATGCACCATTTCCAAGACAACATTTCTTCTTTAATCTTCTTATCAAGTGCCTCTTGTTAACAATTCCCTTAACACACACGCATCAATTGGAGTGAAAATGTGTTAAAGTTCTTAGAACACATGTGAATATTTTGGCCAACAATAATTGACGACCAGAACATAAAGTACTCTTTAACTACCGGAACAAGCAATGTACATAGCATCTTTCTAGCTTGTGTTTCACGTTCAAGCTTGTGCTTTCCTCTTTTAGATCTTCTTTAGCAGTTACGTTGAGATTGGTATCGAAGCTTCACAGACTCATTATTTGTAATTGATCATGCTAACTTTGTGTTATAAGGGCACACTGTAAGTAACCTAAAAAGAGCAACTTTACATCAGAAAACAAATTTGTTAACTTTTAATACGTATATTTCTATAATGAGTTTATTAACACGTGCCCTTGAGGGCACAAATTAACATTTGCCTTTATAATTGAAGTGACTTTAAACTTTGATCCGTATTTTAGCTTATAGTGGGGTCATTACCTACATATTTATTTCCATAAATGACCACTGTTTAGTGGCTCTCTCATGAACTTTTCTCCTAACAGTTTTTCTGAATCACTTTCCAAGAATCAGATATGAAGGAAGTGCTTCAATTTTCATTTTTTAAATAAAAGCTGATAAAACAAAGACTTGGAATATAAAATGACATTACAAGTGTTTGTATTAGAGAATGAGCCATCAAATGCATAGTTTTAAAAATGAGTTGCGTTATGTGAACAACCATTTGTTTGATAATTTATGGGACAACCATATATTTAGAAAGAAAATGTGGTATTGACACGAAAATCAAAGCAATAGAGATAGAAAGTAAAAATGTAATGTGAGTATGAGAGAGAAAATTGTCACAGAAGTTGTTAAAAAATCATTGTAAAAATATCATTTCTCTTTAAAATTATGTTGTCCATCAAATTGCGTAGTTTTAAAATTATGTTATGAATGTGAAAAAACGCTAATAAATGCGCAAGTGGAGTGTCTGAAGTTCAAACTCCAACCTCTGCATATATTATGCATTCTCCCTACCAACTGAACTAAGTTCACGGGAATAAAGATAGTCGTTTTGGTTATACGTATACTCTAGTTTACCAAAAATAAATAAATTGTGTGTAGAGAGAAAAAGTTATCTATTTACACTTTTTTAAAGCATGTCTAGTGAAAAGAAAATGATGTATTAATTTTTTTTAAGGAATATCTTGAAGTATAGACTTTGTATGCGTTGAGAATAAATTGTCTATTTGATAAATAAATCGAAAAAACTACAAACTTATCAATTGACATTTCATTTTAGGTGAAAATGAAATGTTTAATAGAAGGGATTGTTAGGGAAGAAAATATAGTTATTTTGTTTAAATTATTATTAAAAAAAAAGGAACGATTGTAAAAAAAAAAAGGAACGAAATTGAGTCAAGAAATTTAATAAATTACGAGAGAAAAAAATTATATTAATTATTTTTTTAGGTTTTTTTTCTAGTTAATTAGTTTAAAAATGGAAGAAATTATAAGAAATAAAATTTAGTCAAAGAAAAGAATTCAATTACTTTGTCATCCAAACAATGAATTTTGAAAATGAAGGAATTCATTCACTTTACCCAACGATGAATTCTGAAAATGAAAGGAATTCAATCGATGCATTTGAATTCCTTAGAATTTCAAATTCTCTTGAATTTCCAAATCCTCCATCCAAACACACTCTAAATTTTTATAGTTTTATTATAGATTTTCTCTATTATAAGTTATCTTATTTGAGATATTATTCAAACATTAATATTAATTTATCTTTTAATCGAGATTCGAACATTGATTCACCACGTGGTTAAAGATTAGCATTTTCGGTTAGACTAATTTCATGTTAGCTTAGCGAAAACTTTCTCTCAAAAGACTATTTTATTAATATTATGAATATGATGATTATGATATGATTAAGAATGTGATGATAACATTTTTTTTTTTTGAAGGAATGAAAAAAATCTATCAGTAAAAAACAACGTATGGCCCCACTCGGCACTCACGTAAATATCTGAGTTATTGTCATATCTCAGTTTGCAAATATTTAATTTGAAGATGGCAAAAATCGAAAATGAAGATAAAAGAAAGGTGGAAAATGTAAAAACGAACACGAATAAAAAGCCAAGCTACAACAAGAGAAGAGATCCTAACATCACCACCAACCAAATCACATTCACATATCACACATCCTTAGATTCTTCTAACATGGCCTCACACCTCTGCAAATCTGCTTCCAGAGCCGCCAGGTCTCTTCTCTCCGCTTCATTTCACTCTCGTAAGTTCTAACTGTGTCTGATTCATATTCATATTCAAATTATGATTACATATTTAGATTCTGTTTCATTGAATTTGAGATGTTGTGTGCTGATTAAATAATAAATTTCACAGAAGGACGCGCTGTAGCGGCGGCTGCAGCTGTTGCATCCATCACAAAAGTGCCATTATTTGCTTCAAATTATGGGAGAACTGGTTCTGGAAATGGATCTACCTCATGGATTGCAGGAGCACTCGCTCTTCCCGCTGCAGGTTTGGTTTGGTTTGGTTTGATTCAATTATATTATTATATTTATCAATCAATTGACATTAGATCTTATCATACTAGCAAGTACATTTGTGATTGCTGAATTTAGATTGGTCCAATCTCGATCCAACAAACACTGATGTACTAACTGCATGAATGTGTGATCATTTATGATTGCAGGCTATCCAAATCCTTAAATGTATATGGTCATAATGTAAAATTAAAATAATTTGCTTATTTTGGTTTCAAGAAAACATAGATAAAGTGTCTTTTAGAAATGGAAGAGGAGCCTTGTACCTTGCTTGATAGTAACATTGTAGCTTCCGAGACCTCTTCTACATCAATTGGACTTTACTCCAGCACAGGGGAATAAAATTAATGTTTTGGATTTAGTATATAGACTTTATTATTTCCAATAGACACCCCTACATCATTACATGAACCTGTTTTAAATCTTCAAACAAGCCTAAATTAATCAAATCCAATATTGTTCTTAATTTTTTTTTATCAGTTCCTGTTGGTATTTTTCTTTTTGGACATATTCTTCAACTTTCATCATGGATATCTATCCTCCTACAAATTTGTTTTAATTTATTAGTTTATCAATGTAATGATCACTAGTTAATGGTAAAGTTTGAACAAAGTCTTAACGGTTTACTTTATCACTTTATGCTTTGAATTTTGTTGGTGGCTTCTCAAAGTTGCCTATTATAAAAAGTGAAATTATACCCACCTCTTCTAAAGTATTATCAATTATGCAATAAAAAAAATAGCACACACCCTTCTCTTTTTTCATATAAATCTTAATCATCCTTATTTATTGAGAAAATTGCACGCTTCCTTTTAGTTCTATTTAGATGACATTCCCTTTAATTTTATATAATATAAGAGAGTCACTTTGTTCAGCCTATTACAATGCTCAATCTTTAGCTGGATATTCAGCTAATAAGTCTGTTTAATCTTTGTCATGTCTTGCAGCTTACATGCTCCAGGATCAGGAGGTGCATGCTGCTGAGGTACGCATAACTTGTCTCTATCTGCATTTGCATGTCTATTTAAACTCCTATCAATGCTTGTTTTCTTTATTTTTTGGTATGACTAAAATTTGCAAACCACGTGTTTACTTTTTCCTACTCAGCTGGAGCGCACCTTCATTGCCATTAAACCTGACGGAGTTCAAAGAGGACTGGTAAAGTGAAAACTACTGTATTTCTTGCACTTCTTCATGATTTGTTTGTGAAACAGTGTTGTAGATGCAATGCCTGTGAAACATTGACACTGGACACAACTCTGACACATAGACACCGGTTATCGTATAAGAAAATGAAAGTGATTGAATGTAATCACATGTGTTGGTGTCTTTATTGAACACTGGACACACTTTCAATCCAAAGTGTATGTGCTACATAGTACACTGCAACTTTTTGTCTACTCGCTGAAAAAGAAAATTTAGATTCTTAGAAGTTTTTTCATTTTCTTTCAGATTTCAGAGATTATATCTCGTTTTGAGAGGAAAGGCTACAAACTGGTGGGAATTAAAGTGTTGACTCCTACAAAGGAATTTGCCAAACAGCATTATCATGACCTAAAAGAAAGACCCTTCTTTGATGGCTTGTGTGACTTCCTGAGCTCTGGCCCTGTTATTGCAATGGTTAGAAATGATTCAACATATGGCTTTGAATCAACCATACAAGCTGGTGTTTATGTTTCTAACCCGTGCTTTTTGTTTCCGAAAAAATTTATGTTATAGGTGTGGGAAGGACAGGGAGTTATTCTCTACGGCCGTAAACTAATTGGAGCCACAGATCCACAAAAATCAGAGCCAGGAACCATTAGGGGTGATCTGGCTGTTGTTGTTGGAAGGTACTACTCCTTCCTTATTATATTTATTACCTGTCATGATAACATGTCCCTCTTTGACCAAAAAGTCTAAAGTACTCCTACCATTAATCTTCATTAGGTGGTTAAAATTATTTTTGTAATAGCGGAGTGTGATTAAACAGATACACAAATTATTATGAAGTTTGTTGAAATGCAAATTGTGCTGAATGAACTTTAAGATTACGCAAAAAAGATAGAAAATTTGTCTGTGATGCTTGGATTGGTAGCCATGAATGGTGGTGTATGATGGTGGTGTACCTGCATACACTCCGATGTTTAAGCTAAGTGGGTGAGATGCAGGTACACCACCATCATTGAACATGATTGCTGCCATGAATTCCAATCATACACCCCACCATTTGCGGACCTGGTCTTCAATCAATCCACCAGCACTGTCAAATTGCATATCTTCCTTGCAAAGTAATAAACAATTTGAAACTGGTTAATATACTCAATATAACAGACAGTATGAATTTTTATAGTATCTTGCAAGGAAATAGGCTAGTTGCTCTACCTTTTTATTTGATCATCTCAATGCTATTATTGCAGAAATATCATCCATGGGAGCGATGGTCCAGAGACTGCAAAGGATGAGATTAACCTGTGGTTTAAGCCAAATGAATTGGTTAGTTTCACAAGCAATTCAGAGAAGTGGGTATATGGTGAAAACTGATCTGACTGTGTCCCTCATACTCCCTTCTACATGATTGAGTTTTTGGAATAAATTATGTCAGGAAACGGCAACACTGAACTCTACAAGCCACCAATAAGGGGTTGAGCATAATAATGTTAGTGCTAGCGTATATGTCATTCTGATAGGATTGTATTGTTTCATTATCTGTCTTTGTCTTCTTCAGTCTGATGGAAACAATCTGTTACAATTTGTTTGATGTTATCAATAAGTCAAAACAGGTAAGGTCAACAATTATATCTTCTAAAAAAGAATAATGATCATTTGGTTATCCTAGTAAAAGAAAAGAGGTAGTTTTGTTGCGTTAGACATTTCCATGTCACCAACAAGAAAGTTAAACCTCACAAAAGTAATTTTGTTAAGCCTAGTGGAAATCAAGGTAACATGTTACTAATCAAAACCCCATACTTTGCAGTAGACGCAGTAGACATAAATTCTTCCATCATACAATGGAGAAGTGGGATCTGCTAATCAAAACCCCATACTTTGCAGCTAAAACCTCTTTCCATATGACAATCTTATTGATCAGTTGTCATCATCTAACATCATGCACACCTAACCCTCTTATACTTTGGTTTACAAACACCAAACCACCTAGTATGCAATTTTCTTTCTCCCAAAATCCCGTTATTTATGACACACTCTTTACTCCAAAAATAATATTGCAATTAAATAAATAAAAATATGATGCAATTGGGTTTATATAACCATGATAATAAACAGTCATACAAAAATAAATAGAAAAACCTGAATGCCGGTCATGCCACATAGTTTCTTATTGATTAAATAACCTCTATGATTATCAATTACGAATCTCACGGTTTCTTTTATTTGATACAGCATAAGGATTTTTTTTATATAATAACAAGCCAATATGGGGTGATCCAAAACAAAATTACAAGGTTGCTAGCACAAGAAGAGGCTTTTTGGAAACATCATTCAAAAGTTTAGTGCTTGCGTGAAGGGGACACCAACTCTAGCTTCTTTCATGCTATGGCGAGCTATGAAAGGAGGAGAAATGAGATTTCAAACATTCAGAACAATGATGGTGATCGTACAAACACAGCATGAAATTTGTGAAGTGGCCGAGAGGTATTTTGATGACTTGCTCACCATGGAGGGCAATGAGCGGCTGCTTGCACTGTTTCAAGGGAGTGAGTTCAAAAACACTCTGTTTGCAATGCATTCTAATAAAGCACCAGGATCAGATGGCCAAAATTCGTCTTTTTTAAAGAGATTTTGGGGTTTGTGTGGAGTCGATTTGTTCCAATATGGGGTTGCAAGGCTAGAAAATGGTGAGTTCCCCTGTCAGATTATGGCAACAAACGTTGTCATTATTCTATAGAAAGATAAGCCCGAGTGTTCCCCTTGAGAACATGGTTCCAAGTCACCTCGCCTACACCATTATGAATTTGACAAACGTTGTCTTATGAGGATCCATCATCTAGGAGCGTGATTGTACTCAGAGAATCTAATACCTATATTTTCATGTAACCTCTACTAATTTGAAAATACATGTAGTTTTCATTTAGGAGAGTGATGCCATCTTCAAGCCATTGTAAATTCTCCAAAGCTCGGCTCAAGCACAATACATGGACGAAGTTTTGATGCAAAAGCAGAGGAAATTGTCATTATCCTCTCTAAAGACTGTGCCACATGACGCTAATCTACCATTGAGCGAGACCGCACCATTTGTGTTAAGCGCTAATGTTCCTACCTTATTGTCCATTGTTATTTTGAATTCGCTTCGGTTGTAGCATACTTATGACTTGATACAATATTGTGAGTCATAGTCCTCACCCGATGGTAGAGATGCCGATATGACATATTGGTTTGTTGAAAAACCACTTGATTCCTTCTTAACCACAAATTATCCAATGTCGCACCAAAAATAATAGGCCAAGGAACCCCATTAAAGGCATCTAACTTATTAAGATTGAATACGGACCACTCTTTCTGTTCCATGTTCTCAGAAACTCAGGTCTCCCAAGTGCTTGCAAATTAATCCATAAATTCTTAACTCCACTACAATCTTTAAAAAAAAAATATGAAAATGATCCTCGACGTTATTACTACACACCGGACACACATCACTCACCACCATCCTTACACGACATCGATTGGCATTATTCAATATGCACACATGACTTATAGCACTGGATTCTAAACAGACCCTTCCATCTCCAAACAAGCTTATGTAACATATAAGCTATATAACATAAATGATATTTTACAACAACGATAGGTTAACTTAACAGAAAAGGAGCCATCACTAGTTAAACTCCAAGCCAAAGTATCATCACCATTACGAAGATGAAGGGTAGACAGGTCTGATAACAATATGAGCCGCATCCCTTAAGCCCCAATCATTATTTGTAGAGGTTGAGAACACCACTTATCATTCCAAAATTCCAACATTTAAGGGTACTACTAGAAAAATTACACATAATAAAATATAAATTCAAGCCATCAACAACAAAATGGAAAAATTGAAATCAAAATTTTAATTTTATTAATTTTGTTTTTTTGCAAAGGCTTCAAATTGTAATTTGAGTAATTCACCAATTACAAACGAAACCTGCTTACAAAAAACTAACCATTCAAAATGCTAAAGATGAAAATTATAGTTTCAAAACTATACAGCGCTTAATTGATAATAAAACCCTAAATCATAAATCCAAAATACTACTACTAATCCATATCAATCTATAACGCCTAAGCACGTTCACCACGAATACGGCGTGCAAGTTGAATGTCCTTGGGCATAATTGTAACCCTCTTAGCATGAATTGCACACAAATTGGTATCCTCAAACAATCCAACCAGATAAGCTTCTGCTGCTTCCTGAAGCGCAAGGACAGCATGGCTCTGAAATCTGAGATCCGTCTTGAAATCTTGAGCAATTTCACGAACAAGACGTTGGAATGGAAGCTTACGGATCAAAAGATCGGTACTCTTCTGGTATTTACGGATCTCACGAAGAGCAACGGTTCCAGGACGATAGCGATGAGGTTTCTTGACTCCACCGGTTGTAGGAGCAGATTTCCGAGCAGCCTTGGTGGCAAGTTGCTTCCTTGGAGCCTTGCCTCCGGTGGATTTGCGAGCAGTTTGCTTAGTACGAGCCATTGAATCGGAGAAGAGAAAATTCGAAGAAGAAAGGTTTTCGAAAAGAAAACGAAGAAAGTAAATTGTGATACGATATAATGAATGATGTAGAATGAAGGAAGCGTGCGTTATATATATGCGTGGAATGATGATACGATTAGGTCGGTTTAATTGAGATGAGAGAGAGATCGTGTACTTTGATGCTAAATCAACGGTGATGATGATTTTTTTAATTGGAAATATTAATTGTGATCCGTGTGCTTGTTTCTGATTGGTTAGCTTGTGGATTTGCGGATTGCCAGCGTGGACAATTTGTGTTTCTTTTGTGAGCAGCTTTCTCATCTTTAGCCTGTGTCTAATTTTTCGCATGGATGGGAAACTTGGTAATGTTTAGTGAATACGAACCAAAACAAATTGAGTAGCAGGTGAGGTTTAGCATGGGAAAGGGGAGTTGTTTCCCATCATGAGAAAGTTATTTTTGTCCATTAAATCAAATGAGAAACACATTTTTATCATGATCTACCAACACTTCATTATTTTTTTCCACTACAATTCTCTCTCCACCATCTTATTCTTTCACCATGGTTTCATTGTTGCTGTTATTCTCATTGCTATTCTCAGTTTCTCATCCCACCATCACATTTTAGGGTATTGTTCTCTAGTTTTATATCTATCGATCAAGATTTGATTTTTTTTACCCCTTTTTCAAACATATACTCCACAACCCACAAAAGAGCAATAGAGAAAGAGCAATGAAAGAACAGAAACTCCAGAAAAACAAAAATGATTGTAAGAAAAGTAGTAATAATAATCAATATACAAAAATAATAAAAGAACAACAATTGCTCTTGATTATTAATATAATTCCACCACTACCTTTCATATTTTTTATGTGTTTTTGCTTTGGATTTTATGAATGAAAGAAAAAACATATGCAGTAAGTCATTCGTGTTCAGATAACATTTTAAAGATTTTATTATTTGGTTTGCCCGTTTGTGTTTTAAGGGTATTTGTACATATGCTTGATGTTGTTGGTGGAATGGTGGGTGATTGAGGCATGGTGGAGAGAGAATGGAAGTGGAAGATAAAGTGAAAAAATAATCAAGTGTTGATAGACCATGATAAGAATGTGTTTCTCATTTGATCTAATGGACAAAAACAATTTTCCCATGGTGGGAAACAACTCCCCTTTCCCATGCTAAACCCCACCTGAGTAGCAACCATCAAATTCATTTCTATTGTTTATTTCTATTCAATGCAAACATACTTTATGCATTTTCTTGTGTTAAACAAAAACATTGATTTAAAGTACGTGTGTGTTTGGTTCCAAGGTAGAGAGAATTGATTTTGGTTAAAAGTGAGTTTAATTTAAAGTGAATTTTGTTTCGATACATTTACAAAAGAAGTGATTTGTATGTAAATGTTGTTTGGATATTTTAGGTCAAAATTGCTTTTAGATGTGTAAATGACCAGAATTGATTTTAGCATATGTATATGTATTTTGTCAAAAAAAACACATGTGTATATGTATGTGTTTGTGAATCAATTTTAATTCAATATTATTTAAATATTTAAATTTGTGCAGTATCATTTTTTAAATAACCAAATATTACCCCAATTTTTATTTGAATTTTCTAAGATTAACAAAAATCAAACCACGTTCAAAAATAATTGGTCCGTCTTCCACTTTGTTAGCTTTTTGTTTAGGAAGTTTGGATTTTTACTTTGATAAATGATATTTGTAAAACTTTTTGACAACTTTCTCTCTCATACTCACATTATCTTCTTATTCTCTCTCTTTATTTTTCCCTCTCTAATATTTTTGACCAATCAAAAGAGAGAAAATCAAAGTTGTCATAAAAGTTGTATCAAAGAGTTGTACATATATCACTACTCTTTTACTTTAACTTTTTTTTTAGAAAGTTTGGATTTTTACTTATATTAAACAAATAACACCAAAAAATGAATATTATTAAACAAATGGGCCCCAGTCATTTAACTTATCTTCTCTAACGAAACACAGGTTTATGTAACAAAAGAAACAGCAAATGGTGACCATTAAAGAGGGGCAAAATAGAGAAATTGCAAATGGCATCCAAGAATTGATTTTGGCCAGACGCTGGAAGCTAAGAATAGTTGCTTCAGCAAAAATTGTGTTTGAGGTTTAGAATCAATTTTTCAACTCAGATCCAAACATATTCAAATTTCATGAAATCACGTTTCAACACTACAAACGTGCTTTTAAGAGTGCAGAACGTGAAACCAAACAAACACTACAAAGGTGGTGTCTAATCTAACGTGCATTTGTAAATAAAATGGTCTTGCACTGTGTACATGTGTTTTTATTTTACCGTTAAAATGAAAAAAGTCGAATCATATTTCATTTAATTGAATGGTTAAATTTATGAGTAAATTACCCTAACCTTCTTGAAGTCTCCTAAAATAACACCCCCCACTCCTATAGTTTTTAAAAAACACTCGCCTCCCTTATATATTATTGGTGTTTGTCTCGTCATTGAAATTGCAATATTTAAACATTACTCCTGTGACATACGAGAAATTCCCTACCAAATCGTATTTCATTAATCCACAAAAACATATATTATACAAAGAACAACACCGAAATGATTCATATTGTTTTAATCATAAATTAATTTAGAGCTTTGATAACAAAACAAAAATATATCGAGATTAGAACAATAAGATAGAAGACTAAAGCAACGCTTACACACACAATTCAATACGATGATAATTTTCCTTAAATCAAATTTTAATCACCGAATTCAAATTTATGTAAAAATTAGGCATTTCAAACACAACATATACTATATTTAAAAAAAATACGGAATGACAATGATTGATTACGTTTTTCTCTATAAAAAATATTGATTATTTTTAAAGATATGAAATTTTAAAAATATATATTAAATTAAACTAACGAGTAATATTAATAAAGTCTTAAATATGTTTTTTATTTATATAAATATTTTATTTTTTTATTTTATTCTCCCTTGAATTTTTCGTCAACTTTTGCTCCTCAAAAGTTTTCCATCGCCACTTTTGGTAACTGCTTTTAAGTCAAGTCATGTGTATCATTCGAAATTTTGATTTTATTTTTCCGAATATGTTTAGAAAATTTTAAGAATATCTCCCAAAAAAATATTATAATTTTTTAACATAATATGAATTAAATATGAATTTTTATGTTTTTGGTGCTTAAAAATTCATATTAAATACATTTTTCGTTAAAAAAATCTATTTTTTTAGAGAGAATCTTATAATTTCCTAAATATTCATGAAAAACTCATTCAAAATTATGAAGGGTACGCAACGCTCGACTAAAAAGCAAGGACCAAAATTGTAGACCGGAAGTTTTTGGGGATTAAAAGTTGAAGAAATTTGAGAGAGACTAAAGCGTAGGCATGACAACAAAACCCATACCCGCGGTTACCCGCCCAAACCAAACTCAATTTGACGGATTTTCCCCGTTTTGACTGGGTTTGGGTATGGGTATGAGTATGAGTTTTCCCCGATTTCAAAACACGGGTGTGGGACGGGTAACAGGTATATAGGTACCCACCCTGAACCCATACTCAAACCCATCTCAAATGTAAAAAAATTACTTTATGTTGATATGATATGTTATTTTGTTTAATAATTGTCATGTTAATAAAAAATACGATTGATATTTAAATGGTCAACTAAATCATTCCATCTAACAAATGTTAAAATGAGCGTATTGTTAAATAATGTATTACAACGTTGGTCTTTGGGATGTAAAAAAAATTCTATTTTTTATTAAAAAAAATTATTCAATTCGGGGACGAGGATAGGGCGGAGATATCCGAACCCGACATGGATGAGATTCAATTTCTCATCACAGTTAGATATGGGTAGGGTAACGGGTAAATATATGAGAATCGGGGATGGGGACGGAGAAGGTAAAACCCATCCCCACCCCGTCTCATTATCATGCGTAAAATTGAAATATTTATATGGACCAAAATTATATTTAACCATAAAAAAAAAAATTAAGAACCAATGAATAGTAGGTTAATGCAATGTGTTGTGGCAAAAAAATAAAAATAAGTATCAATATATATTTATATGGTATGATTTGTTTGGTCAGATTTTGAAAAAATTATCCAAAATTTGATTTGATATGAGTTGTTTTTACAATGATAATTTTTATTTTTGTGCGATTTTTGCTTTTTTGGATCAATCTACGGTTTTTTATTTGAATCAATTTTGATTTAAACACGCAAAGATGAAGCATCAAGAGGCTATTGAAGTTGCATAGAACATGGAGAATAATGACAACCAAGTGCCTTTTTTAAGATGAAATATATGTGTTGTAATTGATGTTGATGTGTTAGAATTGTACAATTTTCTTAGGTTGTTAACCTTGCCTAAATTAATGATAAAAATAACAAACGATGAATATGACACGAGTTATAATTATAGTTTATTTTATCTTTTCTTTTTTTTATCAATGCATCAAACATTGAATTTAAGTCGTATGCATGGATGGATATTAAATGCGTTAACGTCTTTTTGCTATTTTTATTGTGCTAACGTTTGAAAATTATGAACGGTGTTTTTTTTATGAAATTTTGATTTTGATTAAAACTAAAAAAAAATATAAATGTTTAGTACTTTTACGTTTGGTGTGTAGAATAAGAAGACAATATATATGATAACAATGTCATATCCTACTTAAATCCGTTGTCTGGTGTATCAGTGGGAAATGATAAAATAAACCTACTGCTTATCCTAACCTATCCACTCTTTGTTATTTTGCATCAGTAGGAAAGGATAAAATAAACCTAGTGCTTATCCTAACCTATCCACTCTTTGTTATTTTTATCCTTAATTTTTGGTGGGTTAGCAACATGATAGCATAAGCCTATCACAAGCGTATTTTCTCATCAAAGAATCTCCTTCGACTCCCACTCTCCTCCTATTTTTACCTTCTACATTTTCAGGTTTTTTCCTTGCTGTGCGGTTTCAATTTGTTTCTGATTTTCTTCCTTTTCTTGTTCCCAAATCCCAATCGATTTCTTGTTCACAAATCTCAATCGATTTCAATTCGTTTGTATTTCTTGTGCTTCTTAATTGTTGTTTCCAATTGGTGCTTCTTAATTTTTGTTTCCAATTGATTCAGTTGATCTCAATCGATTCAATTGGCTTGCTTCCTCTTCTTGATTCCAATTGATTCCAATTAGTTAACTCCAATTGATTCGTCTTCTTCCTCTTCAATTATTTTCTTACTATTTTCTATAAAGCCCATTCTATGATTTATTTCAATGTTACAGATAAATCTGTATTGGTTAAAAATTAATTTTTTATTTTTAAAAAATATATGTATTTGTTTCACAAGAATGATTGTCATTTATATATAATATATTGTATTTTTTTTTACAAATATATATTGTATTTCTTATCACGTCAATAACAAATGTGCACCAAACATATGATAGAATAAAATAATGTTATCTCTTTCTTATCATGTGTATACCAAACGTTACATATGATAAGTGTCTATCATGTTATTATCCCATCATATCATTATCCAATTTCTAATCCTATCATGTCTCTATCCTATTCTGCGCACCAAACAGCCCCTTAAGTTATTAAAAAATCAAACTAACCATGGTTATCTATTTCAACGATACCAACAATAATACAATATAACAAACAAATATAATTTAAATTCTTTTTTTAATGACGCCAACAACAATTTGATTCCCTAAAAAAAAACAATTTTATTATAGAAAAAATTGTTTAAGGGTATAATTAGAATGATGAAAAGGTAAGTATAGATATACTCATTTAGTTTGTTATACTTTTTAATATTTAAATTTATTCTTATCTATTTGTTACACTATTATTTGTATTGAAAATTGAGGATATTTTTAAAAAGAAAAATCCAACCCAAAAGTGTTGAAAGTTGTAGTTTTATTTATATATAGTATAGATTAAATTACAAAATTAAACTTAAATATCTGTTTTATGAGTCATTTTGATCTTTAAATGTGTATCTAGTAGTTAATTTGACCCTCAAATATATTTTTCTTGGTAAAATTGATCGACAAAATTACTAACAAAGGATATATTTGAAGATGTGCTAGTAACTTTGTTAAATTCAGATATTATAGTGGCAATACTTCACACATTTAGAGATAAAATAATTATTTACTATATCTTTAGAACTCTACGTGTAGTAATAATTGAAAGAGATATATAATGTCTCCACTATTCAAATTTTGTGCATCCGTCTCTAAAATATAAATTGATTTATGTTATTTATGTTATCGATTTAATTCATACTATCATGACTGATAATGAAATCATCTAGTTTCTATTTTTACGTTTTCATGCCTTCATTATTTTTTGTTACCGTTGGTATCTCTTTCTATGACCAAACACATTCGTACTATACAATATCAAAACATATTGATTTATGTTATCGATTTAATTCATACACTCATGATAATTAAATCATCTAGTTTCTATTTTTGTTTTGTCATGACCTCATTATTTGTTGTTATTGTTGGTATCTCTTTCTATGACCAAGCACATTCATACTATACACTATCAAAACATGAATTGATTTATGTTATTTATGTTATCGATTTAATTCTTACACTCGTGATAGTTAAACCATCTAATTTCTATTTTTGCTTTTTCTTAGCTTCATTATTTTTTGTTGCTGTTGGTATCTCTTTCTATGACCAAGCATATTCGTACTATACACTATCAAAACATGAATTAATTTACGTTATTTATGTTATCGTTGAAATGATAATTGAGATTAATACTATTTAGAGTTACAGGCAAAATGTTTATAAGGTGCTGCATGTAGGGGTGAATCTACCCTATAGCGGGGCCTGAAATTCTAAAAACCACACCAATTATGGTATTGGAAATAAAACTTGCAAACCCTCAATATTAAATGCTGCATCCAAGTCTAAACATTTGCATTTGCATACGTCTAAGTCTGAACAATAACTCTTTTCTATATATAGTATTGACAGACTGTGTCAAGTATCCTTTCATCAAACGTCCCCTGTGGGATTTGTCTGTTTTTGTGAAGGATAATGTGGGTGTAGTTAGCTTATATGGTTCTGTTGAGAGGGAGTGTTAGATAAGGTAGAAAGTCTTGGATACACACCTGTTCCACAACCTGAATTGATTCGTGAGGGTATTGAGGTTATGGAGAAAATAATCCTAATGAGTGGTTGCAATGTTTTATAGTCCTTTTTTGTTTCCGAAGCTGGGAAGAAAGCATACGAGGAGTATTCGAGTATCTCTGGTTTACTACCTACTTATGCAATCCTAATTTGGTTTTTTTTATCAAAATTAAAATTTCATTAAAAAACATCGTTCATAATTTTTAAACATTAACGCATTAAAAAGAGCGGAAAGACGGATACGTTTTTCGCTAGTTATATACAGTATAGATACCTTATCATTAGCACTAACAATTATCTATAAACCCCTAAAAAATAGATATTATAACAATTATATTTTTTTGTTGTTGAAAGGGATAGTTAGATTTTTTTTGGCCTAGTAGACTATAATATATAGCTCACACAATTAAATGTGGAAAAGTGGTGTGTCTGGGTTTGAACCCCAACTCCAACATAAATCATGCAATTGTCAACTGAGCTAATGTCATCGTTATCAATCTTCCCCGATATTTTGTGATTTAATGAAATAGTCTCCCTAATCTTGCGTGTATATAACGCGTATAAAATACTTTATAAACCTTCACTTCACTTTACTGTATGTTTCTTTCTTCTTTGCCAAGTCCAATCCAATACGCACCGTAACACTACTCGTTGATTCGATTCCATTCGATTTCCCAACTGTAAGCTTTCTCTCCTTTTTTTTATTCATCCCTTTCTCTCTATGCTTATTTTACTCACCCTCACGTTTTATCGTATGCGTTCTTTCAAACCCTAGAACAGAATCTTTTAATTAATTAATTAATTAATATATCTATACTTTTAATTGAAATCATGTTTATGCTTTTATTTCAGAAGAAGATGGTAGCTAAACCACTTACCACTGAATTTGTTGCTCTCACAGAGAAGAAGATGGACATGACACTAGGTCTGCTTTTTTACTTCACTTATATAATACCTTTTTCTATAACACTCTTTTTGATATATTTTATGTTGGTGTTCACAGATGATATAATCAAAATGTCTAAAGACCCTAAAACTATGAAGCCACCAAGGGTTTCGGTAAGTGTTTTGCTTTAGAACATTATTTTGCTTATTGCGTGATATTCATGGTATTTAATAGTATGAAGCACATACATCTCTAGGAGTAGGCACGTTGCGGTGTCCTACACTCACATCATACTCGCATGAGACCTGCTCACACATTTGTCCCAACAAAATTGTTTCTTTCATTGCTTCGACACTCCTTGGATCGATATCTGACATATGCCACTCATACGACATGTGTTGGACAACTGTCCAAAATAATAACCATCCAATCTTGTTTTTTTTTTTTTTTTTTAATGAAATAGTTGTTATTTTGATCGGTGTCAAAGTGTCGGTATTGTGTTCGTGTCGGAGTCTGTGTTTCATAATAGTTATTATTTTGCTTGACTCTTATGCATGTTTGTGCAGAATAAGAGCAAAAAGTTTTCAAACACTCTTGCACAAGATAAGTCTTTGAAAGCGCGGCGTTATATGGAGTCAAGATCTTCTCTTAGACAAGTATGTATATTACACAGTCATTTTAAGCTAATATTATGTTTTTTTATGTGTACGTATTAATATTTCCAATATGAACTTGTTTAAATGTGGTGATCAGGGAGTTCTTGCAAATAAAAGGTCGAATTTTCAGGGAAACCAATTTCCCTTTGCAACTGAGGTTGCACGAAAAGCTGTTGCTGCTCCTCTGCACTATGGAGCTGCTAATCGAAATCAGATGGCTAACTGGAATAAAACAAGGTATTTTGTTTTTCTTTTATTGTTATATGCGTGGGTGTTAGGAACCAGAACATAAGAGAAAGTTGGGGCTGAACTGAACAGTTTTAAGTTTGAATGATGTGGTTGAGATCTGTGGCTAAACTATATTTGTATATTGATGCATAATTGCAGGTAACCCATGACCCATCAATGATATTGATGACATCATAAATGTGCCTCACATATATAACATTTTTTCCTCTGCAAAAGGAATCGGTTTGATATTATGAATGAATTGAGACCCAGTCACATGTTAATGGAATTATGAAGTGCTTGTATTATTATATCATAGTAACTATATTCTGCATACATCATGGTTTGAGTGGGTTGATGTCTAATGTACTATGGAGTATGGATGTTCAATTCAACCTACATAAGTGGAGTTATGTTGCTTGAGCAGACTGGTGATGCAAAGGGATTGCTAGTTAGAAAAAACCTGTTTTGTCAGAAGCATGTTGCTAGGAATGATAGCTTAAGATTCTTCTTCCTAATGCATCTGATTCTCGTCATGAGGGGGGCTGTTACCATTCAAGGGCGATCATAAATCTGAATTGAGGGGGGAGCATCACCTACCAGACGTTACAAAAATATAAAATGATACCAACTTTAGTATGACAAAAATGTAGTACTAGAACCTGGATGGGGCACAATAATTTTTATACTACATAATCAAGTGAAGTTTAAAACGTTGGGGGGCCATGACACTATCGTTTTCCTAACTCCGCCCTTGGTACCATTAGACATGCACAAAAAGACAGGGTGATATCGTTACTCTTATTTAGTGGTTGGTTTGTATATTGAGAGACAACTCTGCAGTCGTTCAGTTTGTATGGTAGCTACTAACTAATAACCTTTCATCGCCGACCTTTGTCAGTTCAAAGGGATAAAGCCCACATTATCATTAAACATGTGTATAGTTAGTCGGTCTCCTTATTTTAGACTCTTATTCTCATTATGAGTTGCAAGGCCATGACTATTGTTGGTTATATTTTCCATTAACCTTGTCCTGTTCATACATTTTGTTATCAGCAATCAAGCAAGTCAGGTGGTCTATTTCTGTGTCTGATAAGCATTGCGATGGGAAGATGTTGACCTCCAAACATCTGTTTCAATGCGAGCTCTTTTTAGAACTAAACAAGGTGCATATGGTTTTTGCTGGTGGGTAAATGGTGCCGTAGTTACCAAGCCTGCGGGCGATATAGCAAATATGGTTCTTATGAAGAAGTCATATTGGAAGCCTTACAGTCTTTTCAATTGGTTACAGTCTTTTCAGTTGCTCTACTTAATTGACAACCTCCGCAGTATACTAAGTTTCATATAAGTTGGGCAATGCTAGCACAACTCCATGGTAGTAAACAGATGTGGTGTGTACTAAGCGTCGTACAAGTTGTTGGACACTGATCGCACAAACTCAAACTCCTGTTCTTGTTGCAGTCGGGAGATTTCTGGGAAATTTTGAAGTTGTTCCCAGAGTTGATCTTCAAATATGTGATCTCTGTCGTTAAATTATTTCTTCTTTCTTTTTATATGGCATTTATAGAATAAGAGTGAGATGTTAGTGGGCAGTGTTTATACTTTTCTACTAAAAACTATCATCGGTACTGAGCATGTCAAATGCTAGTCAATGCTATTGGGAATATCTGGAACATATATCTTGTTTCTGCTCTTCAATATTCTATTTTCTTTCTGGCTGCAGGTTCCATGTCCATGCGAATCAGAGAAGGGCAGCTGGTGGAGGTTTTTCTGCTAAGGTGTGGCAATTTTCTTTTCTGCTCATGTGTCTGTTGTCTAGCTACGTATGTTGCATTTGTTATTAAAAATCTTTTAATCCCTGTGGGAACTTAAACTAAAAAAGAAAAAAAAAACTACAAAGGCTAAACTTTAGTGTTAAGTATTTTACAGGACTAAACATACATTTAACCCTGATTGTAACATCTTCATGGAAAGAATGAATACAACCGATACTAGGTGAAGGTTACTTTAAGGTGTCTGTCTCTGTGCCTAACAATTCTGAATTGAATTGGGTTTTTAACATGTGTAACCATGATGATGCCCTCATTTGTTTTATAAGGTTGTAAAAGCTTGAAGGCATAAGGAAGGTGTTTTGAAGGATTAATAGTGTTACCATTCACGTTTATTGTGATTAGGTCAAACTTAATATCATCAGAAACTAGAAAAGAATTGGTTGTGGAGCTGAATTGAAGTGTCTTCTTTTAATATTCACAGTCATAAGATTAAGATTATTGATGTGCAAAGCTTCATTTTTTTTGCGAACTTTTTGTCACAGCCACTGCCTCCCCCTCAGCAGCAGCAACATCGTCATCATCAGCAGCAGCCGGGTGACAATACAAAGCCAAACCAAAGGTCTCAGACATTAGATTCACTGTTTGCAAACATGAAGGAGCAAAGAATGAAAGCTTTCTCAAGGCAGAACAATGCTTTGCAGAACAATGGAGCTGTTAACCGGAGGCCTCCATGGGGAAGAGGTCGATATGGCAACTGACAAGATGGTTCGATTGATAATTTCATGGTGTCATTTTCAGAATAGTAGTATGCTTGGCCTGCTGCAACACCAGTTCTTGGTCGATTCAAATCTAACTGAGATTTCCATTCCTAGCACAGGCTAGCTGTATTTTAATGCATGGAAACTCTTTACCTTTATCATTTGAACGTAGTATACTTTTATTCATTTGGCTTTCATTGTATAGTTGTTTTGCTCGGTGGCGTTTGCTTCTACTTTGATTAATGTTTGTGGTCAAGGTTATACTGCAATATACTTGTTATACTATGTGTAGAAGAAGAGAATCAGTGTAGTAGTCTTCTAGATCTCTAAGCATTCTTAAATGAGAGCAGATCGGACAGAGAAATTATTTGAGAAAGAAATTAAGCTTGTGTATCGACTAAGAGCTTCAACCGACCAAGCACAAACCGACTGAGAGGAGGGATTATAACGAAACAGAGGAAATAAATTTCACTAACATATATGTTCAGTTCAAACTAGGGGAGAAGGGACGGATTAATTACATATATGTCACATGCGGAGGGGAATTTTAAAACTAATATATAATTTTATCAAAAGTGTGTTATTTGAACAATTATTTGTATGACAATTTTTGGAACAATCATAAATTTACAAAGAAAATTAGATATTGATGCAGAAACCGAAGTAATAGAGAGAGAAAGTAAAAATATGATGTGAGTATGAAAAAGAAAATTGTCTCAAAAATTGTTACAAAATGATTATATAAATATCGTTTCACATGGGTGTGTCCGTTAATCTAATTTTCTTCTAAAAATAAAATTCAATTTTTTTTAATCATTTTCTTCAATTTGTTAAAGTAATGTAGAAGCTACCAACTTTTATTCATAAAAAAAAAAAAAAAAGGAGAAAAAACGTGCTCAGGTGAGGTAAGGGACAAAAAAGTGTAACATTAATGACCTGAAACTGTTGACCAATCGTAACCGTAACAAGTTAGAGCGTAACACAACACATTACATGCGGCACCGAGTTGTCGAATATTCAGTTGATCACACGTACCCTGCTTCTTTCTCTTTGTTTCCGTTTAGCTTCATTCCATTTCATTGGAAGAGAGAAGCATTTAAAATTAAACAATGGCTGAAGATAAATCATTCATCGTTGAGGTTGAGAAAGCTAGAGATGCCAAAGATGGTAGGCCATCTGTGGGTCCTGTGTATCGTAGCTGTTTCACTAAGGATGTCTCTCCTCCTCCCATTGAAGGTCTCGGTACATGTTGGGATGTTTTCAGGTCTCTTTCATTTCATCCTCATTCATATTTTCGTAGATCACGTTATTATTTTTTTTATTTCCATTTTTACATGTCACAACATCTAAATTGTGGTTCGCAGAAGTAATTGCAGTGGCTAATGTGAAGGTTTTTGTTTTGAGTAAGCATTGTCAAAGTAGAACAATGAGATATAACTTGTTGAGAGATCACTAATTGGATCTCTTTTGAAAAATAAATCTCTTGAAAACAAGTCATACTTTCTAGCTCTATAAATTTCGAATTAAGGTTACTTTGATAGGAAGATATGCTGTAGATTTAATCTTAAAGTTATAGAAAACATGTAACTAGAGACAATTAAAAATACAAAGGGTGTATAGAAAAACATATAAAATCCATGTAAAGATAATATAAAATATTGTCATTTATGTATTAGAATAGGAAAATAATCTAAACAATGGTAAAATACAACTAAAAGTGTGTCTAATGAATATGACACCACACGACTAATGTGTGAAAGCAATGCTTCACAAGGTAACAATGGGTTAGAGTTGATATACTTGTTGGAAAAAAAACAGAATGAGAAAAAATGTACATACAACTAGAGGGACACATGAAGTGGGTTATGGTTGGCTTTTCGACTATATTTCATCTATGTAACACTGATATTTCTGATTGAAAGTGTGTCCTTGCCGACACGACATTGATACATGTAGATACATTCAATTTTTTTCTCTTCAAATTATTACATATGTCAACATGTAAATGTCGTGTCCGTGTATGTTTTAGCGATTCATAGTATTTCATAAGAGATTTAACAAATTAATTTAGTTCTGATTGTTTTTGAGGGTTTTACAGAACTGCTGTTGAGAAGTATCCAACGAATCCAATGCTGGGTCGCCGCGAAATAGTGAATGGGAATGTAAACACTCTTTTCCATCTCTTTTATTTTTTTGTCATTATGCAAATTTGTTGTAACTTTTTTTAATTTTGTCACACTTATGTAGCCTGGCAAATTCAAGTGGCAAACTTACAAAGAAGTGTATGACTTGGTGATCAAAATTGGGAAGTCCATTCGTGCTTGTGGTTATGGGGAAGTAAGTCACATGTGCTTACTCTTGAGGATTGCTTTCACCTTTTCTCATTATTTTTGCATAGGCCATGTTTGGATAAACAGTTTAATGAAGCGTTTATAGCATCATAGCTTATCATATAAGTGTTTATGTATAAGCAATTTCGAAAACAAAAAATACTATAAAGTCAAACTGTTATCATGAGTTATAAGCTGTTTTCATGTGCCATCCTTGAGAACTAATAGAAATAATCGGAAATCAGCTTATAGACATGTCATTGTTATCAATGTAGGTTCAGAGAGAATAACAAAACAAAGGCAGCCGCTCGAGTATCATAAAATAACAAATAACATAGCATATAAAATTAAAGTTACGAGAGATTATATAGCAAAACCTAAATGGGCTAGACTAACCTAGAAATATAAAGACCCAATAACTTAAGTCCTATGTTTTATTATCTAATAAGTTGTTATAAACTCTAACATGTGAAATAAATCAATCCAAACAAGGCTCTTTCATCTTCTTTGATTTGACACTGCAATTCCTAAACTCGCACTACATAATGTGTTGCTCACTTCTTCTGTTATTTGTGACGCATTGTTTTTTTTTTTTGTGGTGGCCGAGGTTTGAACCCCGGACCTTGCATATATTATGCATTGTCCCCACCAATTGAACTAAGCTCACGAGGACATTTGTGACGCATTGTTTCGCATACCAAAAACAAATTCAAAATTCTCTTAATTTCTTTCTCTTTTACAATTATATATTCTTGCTATTACACTTTGAGATCTTCATGAATAGCTTGGTCATGAAGGGACTATGGGATCTTTTGCCTCATATTAGTATCTTTCCTTGTATTGTGTGTATGCAAGCTAAATATATATATATATATCGCATGTTTTAGGGAGTAAAATGCGGCATTTATGGTGCCAATTGTCCGGAATGGATTATGAGCATGGAGGTACATTTTCATGTTATCTTCTTTGCATATGATTTCTCTTTTTACTCTGTTATTTGAAGGTTTCAGTTGTAGTTATAAGTTGATATTTGTTTGTACCTTTGTGTTGTATATTTATAATTTTTTTAAATATATTCTTAAGGTAATAATCTGATTGTTCTAGTCTGTTTATGATCCATTTTGAACATGGATGGAAAACGAGGCTTTTTTTTATTTTTTAAATTGAAACTTTGTTTCATCTATTGAATATTTGTTCTTATAGAAAGTTTGGTTCCATTATTTCGTTCTCTCCTGAACATGGATGATCAATTTTAGTGTTGCTAAGCTAGCTTCTATTATCCTTTTAACTCAACATGTTCTTACATATTTTAAGATAATTTCAGGCCTGCAATGCTCATGGACTTTATTGCGTTCCTTTATATGATACTTTAGGTATGATCCCACCTTCTTTGGCATTTATCTACCTATATTGTGTTGCCAATTTTATTATTTATTTTCCAAATGTTAATTTAGGTGCCGGGGCTGTGGAGTTTGTTATATCTCATGCAGAGGTCTCAATAGCATTTGTTGAAGAAAAGAAGATACCTGAGGTTCATCCATTGAATTAATGATCTGTGTGGAAGCAATGTATAATTAGGAAGGATTAGAAAGTGTGATCTGCAATTTTCTATAACTAAGTCATATTTTTTTTGAAACTTTTCAGCTATTGAAGACATTCCCAAAGGCAGCAGAGTATCTCAAGAGTAAGTTTCACTGATTTTCTCCATTAATTTCTTTCCTAAAATGAAAGAAGCAACTACCTCTATTTGTTTATTTATTTATCTATTTTCTGTAGCACTTGTGAGCTTTGGAAAAGTTTCTGCAGAACAAAAGCAAGAAGTTGAGAAGTTCGGGGTGAAAATATATTCATGGGATGAATTTTTAGAAGTGGTGGGCTATTATTACTCTTTTTCCTCCTATCTGTTGCAGATTTGTCATGAAAAGGCTCCTTCTAGAATTACTTGGCTGTATCACAAAATATTAGATACACTTCTTGCATTGCAAGTTTTGTTTCTAACACTCAGTCCAGAAATGACAAGAGGAAGTTATGTGTTACGATTGTTTTATCGATATTTTGTGGTTGGATTGCTCATTTGAGTTTTTTAATGTATGTCACAGGGTCATGATAAGAATTGTGATCTTCCTGTAAAAAAGAAAAGCGACATATGTACAATAATGTACACAAGTGGAACAACCGGTGATCCCAAAGGAGTATTGATATCCAATGAGAACATTATTACACTCTTATCTGGGATGAAGGAGATACTAGGTAGTTGCAATGAACAAGTAAGTAGTTTTCTATAAACATATATTTTTCTAGCAATTATATGAACGTACAAGGGACTCCTAAAATGCCTACATCTTTCCATTTAAGTAAGCATTTTGGTCTTCTAATATGAATCTTAAGCAGTTTGATCAAATCCTGCTGCACAACAATGCTATAGCACCGCTACAGCCGCTGTTTGACAATATTTTATACTAAATAGCGTATCGTGGAACAATAACAATTTATTCAAATTCTGCAACACCATTGTGTGCTGCTATTCAACAAAGCTAAATTGCTCCTAAAATGCTATTTCATTTTTTGGATAATGAAAGTTTCGCTATCGGTTGTCTCTGCTTGCAGTTGCATGCCTTATATCCCTCTTCTTTTGTCTCTGCTTGCAGTTGCATCCCTAATATCCCTCTTCTTTTATCTCTGCTTGCAGTTGCATCAGAAAGATGTATACATATCATACCTTCCACTTGCACACATCTTTGACAGGATTATTGAAGAGGGAATCATATGGAATGGTGGCGCATTAGGTTTCTGGCGAGGGGTGAGTATATATATATATATATATATATATATATATATACACGTGATAAATCTTTCATTATTGAATGAAGGCTTGATGTGATTATAGTATATTGGATTTTCTTAAATTTAATATCAAGTAAGTCAAAATTCGTATTTGATATTAATATGAGCACTATTTATTCTATGTGGCTGCAGGATATCAAATTGTTGATGGATGACATTGCTGAGTTAAAACCAACTATTTTTTGTGCCGTTCCCCGTGTGCTTGATAGAGTGTACACAGGTAAGTTTTTGTCGTTGTTTACAGTTTAGTCATCTTTCCTACACCATGTGATGTTTGTGAAAAAATTATGATTTCATGAAGAACATAACTATACTTTTAAGATAGTTCTTATTAGTCACTGAAGTGGTCTTTTTATTGAATTCTTTATTCTAATATCCATCTTTTTGAACAATTTTTCCTCTCACCAACAACAAAAACAACAACAATAATAATAATGCAATGAACTCTACCTCCATCTGTTATACAGGTTTGACAGAAAAGATTAATAATGGGGGCTTTGTTAAACAGACGATGTTCAACTGGGCCTACACATAGTAAGTAACGTGTTTTAAATGATGGAAATATGACTAATTATTGTATGAGAGTGTTCCTATGTAAATCAAAGCACACAAAATCTCATTTAGAAGATGATGATGCATTGCAATGTTCTGATAATATAAACTATGAATTATGTTGCAGCAAGTTGCATAGCATGAATAGAGGGCAAAAACATGAATCGGCAGCTCCATTAATGGACAAACTTGTATTCAGTAAGGTGATTGTAGTTTCACATATTTTAATTCACTACCGTCTTGGTTCCAACAAACAATAACCGTAACAAAATTGCTCTGTACTAATAATAATGTTTTTGCAACATGATCAGGTAAAACAAGCTTTAGGGGGTAATGTACGTATTGTTTTGTCTGGAGCTGCGCCACTATCGAAACATGTCGAAGGTTTCCTGCGTGTTGTGACTTGTGCTCATATCTTACAAGGATATGGTATGTTCTTTCTCAACATTTGGACCATCATGAACTACTGTTACATTTATATCTGTGATTATTGATGTATTAAATCAGCAAAAGATTCTTTTTGAATATGAGCTTGATTTCGGCCTTTGTAGGTCTTACTGAAACATGTGCTGGATCCTTTGTAACAATACCAAACGAAATAAATATGCTTGGTATGGTGGGACCTCCTTTACCATATTTGGAAGTGTGTCTGGAGTCTGTACCTGAAATGGGATATGATGCACTTGCAACCAAACCAAGAGGAGAAATCTGTATTAAGGGTGGTACCGTTTTTGCAGGGTATCACAAACGCGAAGACCTCACCAAAGAGGTTATGATTGATGGATGGTTCCATACAGGTTCTTTCATTTGAACTTTAGATAATCTATACTTGTTGTTTTACATGGTCACATTTTATTCATGCATGATCTATTAAACAGGAGATATTGGAGAGTGGCAACCTAATGGAAGCATGAAAATTATCGATCGAAAGAAGAATATATTTAAGCTTTCACAAGGAGAATATGTTGCTGTTGAAAACCTGGAGAATATTTATGTTCAAGTTAATGCTATTGAATCCGTATGTATTCTAAACCCTTTGAATAGTTTAGAAGCACTATTTTGCAATGAATTTGTTTTCCTTTAAAGAAGAAAATATATGGAATAATGATATTAAAAGGTTTAGTTTCAGCTTCTTTTCATTAGCAGACACTGTTTTGTGACATGCTTATATTGTGTTTTATCTTTCTTTGTTTCAGATATGGATCTATGGAAACAGTTTTGAGCACTTCCTTGTCGCTGTTGTTAACCCAAGCAAGAAAGCACTTGAAGATTGGGCTCAAGCAAATGATATGAAGATGGACTTTAATTCTCTCTGTGAAGATTCAAAGGCGAAACATTACATACTTGGAGAGCTCTTAAAGATTGCGAAGGAAAAGAAGGTTCTATTTAGCTAATGTCTCATAATATTTCTCTAATTTGTTATACCTTGATGAATTTGAGAACTCCTCACTTGAAAGTTTCCATATGAATCATATCATGTTGGTAAAGTCTCACATTAATCTTAAATTTATAATAGGGTTAAATAACTTTTTCGTCCTTATAAATATAACGAATTTTGATTTTAGTCCCTAAAAAATTAAACTTAATGTTTTCATCCTCACAAATTTTTTTATTTTGTTTTTCGTCCTTAATGACCATTTTATGTTCATATAAATGGCAAAATTATAACTCTTTTATGTTCAAATTATATCCATATTATGTCCGTTTATTATATTCGACATTTATATATTCATATTATGTTCAAAAAATGTCAAAAACACGTCAAAATTATATATTTTAAGGACGAAAAACAAAATAAAATTTTTTGTGAGGATGAAAACATTCAGTTTAATTTTATAGGGACTAAAATCAAAATTCGTTATATTTATAGGGACGAAAAACTTATTTAACCCTTTATAATAATTAACATTGTAGACAATAAAACCACTTAATCACATATATCTGTTTGAAATTTTTTAAAATATGATATATTAATACAATTACTTAAGTTGAATAGTTGGATGGATCAAAATCATTTTGTATGAGTGTCAGCATTGCAAGTATCATAACTATGTACAGGTAAATCCCATGAAGCTTTATGTTGATCATGACTATTGTTCATTTTGTAGTTGAAAGGTTTTGAGTTTGTTAAAGCTGTTCATCTTGATCCAGTTCCATTTGACATGGAACGTGATCTTCTCACACCAACATTTAAGAAAAAGAGACCACAGTTGCTTAAGTACTACCAGGTATAACTTGTCAAAATTTTGGATTTTGTTATGTTTCACTAAGTTGACTAATCACTGTGATAATTGGACATTTGAACTATAGTTGAATGTCAGATTTGACAGCTAAGTGCCAACTCAAGGACATAAGTACAGTTTATAAAGTTGCCCCATAAAATATCTTTCTAATTCCATTGAACTTCTCAATTTGTCAAACCAATTTTCTTTTGCTCCTTTTATTTATTTATTTATCTATTTATTGTAGAAACTTAATCACATACTTGTTTCAGTACTGATTGTAATATTTTTGTGCACAGAATATCATTGACGAGATGTACAAGACGGCCAAATAAAACCACTGAAATTATTTTTGTATATGCTATGGGAGACAATTTCTTTTATTCATGCAATAGCACTCTTTTTTTTGTTAAGGCAATGTAAAAGCACTTATTTAATTCCTTTTTTTTTTATAGATGACAATTAATATATTTGCAACGGATAGCTGTTCAACTGTAAAGATAGAAAAAAAAATACTCTTTATTATTTTTTAAAAATATTAAATTAACTTACAAAAATTGATATTGAGGAAAATCGAATGTATCTTTTTTTTCCGTTTAAATTGACATCTCTGTTTACCTGTGTTTCAATTACTTGATTTAAATCTTTGAGTCTGGGATTTTGGTAAAAGGCTTTAACGATTTTGTTGCACTTTTCTCCTGGATCACTTCCTACAATAGCTGCGAGAACGTTTGAGTAATGTAATGAGAAAAGGCTTATTATTTGTTTTTGTATGATTGTTAAATAATTTCTATTAATAGTAATACTAATTTTTTTTTATAGGTCAAGTAATAGTAATACTAAATTTACACGAAATGATATATACTTGCATAATTGTTGTTTTTTTTTTATAAAAAAACTGGGTATATACTTTAATAATTTTTAATTTAAAAAAATTTAATATTAATTTCAGATCTGAAAATTTGATCCAATCAAAGTTTTAAATTGGATAAAAAAACATAATTCATCGTAAACTATCCTATAAATAACCCTACAATCTCAAAAGGATTGACCCTAGCTCTACTTGTATGTGAAATAGACAGAAGAGAAATGAGGAATTTTTTCGGTTGGTAATGTTTACTTTGTGAGAAAGAAAAAAATCTTTCTAAAATGCGTTTATTTTAACTTCTTGATAATGGTAACAAGATGATTTTTAAAGTGAATTATTGCTGCTAAGGAGAAGATATAGGGTTCGATCTCAGCTACTAACATTTCCTCCCGCCTCTCTAACAATATTAACAACTAGACTTTTGACTCGTGCGTCGCACGGGTCTTGTCGACTATAATAGAGATCAATGAATAATCTTTAACCTCTAAGATCATGGGTCGATCAATAAACGCAAATTAGATTATTAGAGATACAATATTACAATTAAATTTGTCTTACTATGTCCTTCAATGACACTTGAATCTTATCAAATTTTACATTTTAGTTTTGAAAAACTAATAAATTAAAGACTGTTATTTTATCACAATATATTATTGGGGCATTATCTTCTCATTTTTTTGAAAAAATTATAAAGAAAAAAGATAAAAAAAATACAATATTATATTGTTGCACGAGTCAATTTTATTTATTACTTTTATAATTAAACATAAAAAACTGACTTGTAATAATTGTTTTAAATTTCTACTGACATGAAAAACAAAGTCACTTCAATTAATAGAATTTCTAAATAACAGCTCTAAAAAGAATAATTACACTTTGATATTTACTAAAAGTAATAATATATTTTTCCAACCAAATACATATTATATTTGCATATATCATAGAATTTAATAATAGAAGAGATCTTATACAATGTATTAATTATTTTGAAGATGTGTGTTTGGTTGAAGAGTTGTCTATTTTCAAAGGGGTATAGCAATAGATGTAATTTAATGCGGTTCATGGTTCCTAACAAAATTTTTTGAATTTCAAATTGAAGAAGTGTTGGAAGGAAATACATAATTAGGGTTAGCACTTAGCAATTAATGCGGATCATTTGGAGGGAATTTTCTAGGTTTAGTTGTTGCAAACCTAATAAAATTAAAGAGTAAGGGATAAGTGTACAACAACTTGTCAAAAAAAGACTACAAAAACAATAGATATATACAAACGATGACACGACGTGATAGGAATGAAAAGCTCATTAGTGAGGAGAAATATTAGAGATTGCTGCATTTTAGAGGGAATTTGTTAGGTTAAATTGGTGCGCTGCATTTTAAATGTAATTTGTTAGATTAAACTAGACCATTGACCCGTGCTGACGCTCGGGTCATATAAGAGAACAAATACAGCGGAAATCAGAAAGTAAAAACTTTACTTGAATCGAAAAAATAGTATGATTCAGTTCATAAAATTAATTGCCGCAAACGTTTTTAATGTACAATATTAAACAATTTCCATGACATCAACCCCGTTACGGTAACATGACATTTAAATTTGATGGCATAATTTATTGACGAAAAGAAAATCCAACGTCTGTCGAAATAGGAAAAACTACCGATATGAAATAAAAACAATACTACAAAACAAAGTGCTACACGTTACGGAAAACTTCTCTGTAGGCAGTGATACGACAGAAGAGTTTCAATATTTCTGCCGACCATGTTTTCGAAAATAGAATTAGAGTTAGTTGAGCAATAGAGATTTGAAGTATGACATGAATTAGTTAGATGAATTAGTTAGATGGAGGAAAGCATGAAATAAAGTGTTGAAATAAACAGAGATAATAATTAATCATTGAAGGGAGAATAAAGCGGTGAACTAACTACATAGCAGAAGCATTTAAAATGAAGCGGTGAACTAACTAAATAGCAGAAACATTTATAAATGGCCGAAAGTGTTAAAATAAAGTGA
>Ga0315914_1000327_pt1 | contig 54908 bp, 29 predicted proteins | sample MpolenodulesMG_FD_203920 | JGI IMG/M metagenome (GOLD analysis project Ga0315914, IMG submission 203920) | Medicago polymorpha root nodule microbial communities from Los Angeles, California, United States - elongated nodules | ecosystem: Host-associated > Plants > Roots > Nodule | place: USA...
CAAAATATTTTGATTTTTAAACAGGTCCCTGCAAAAAATTTTGTTTATGAAAATAGTCCCTAGAGGGACTATTTTTAAAAACAAAAAATTTTGCAGGGACCAAAAACAAAAAATTTTTTTTACAGGGACCAAAATTTAAACGAGACATATTTGCAGGGACGAGTGTCATATTTAAACCTAATAATTATTATGGAACGGAGAAATTACTAAACATTCTGTCGATTTCAATATCACAAATTTAAGCCGCCTATGCCGTTCTTAGACTCACAAGTCACAAACCTGCCAACCCCAATAAAGGTTTACTTGCTTCTTTTTTGCCTAATTTTTTACATTCACTCACGCAGATCCAATAAATTTCTACCGAATTCGTCGAGTCTGAATTTGAGCTAACAATGTCCAATATGTTTCCATTAGGCAGACGACTTACTATAGCTAGTACATGAATCATAACTACACTCATGTGATATGTGCCACTTGTCAAACATAGATATGACAATATAGACGTGCCCTAGCATGTCTCATGGACCATATATATGGTAGGTGCCAACCATTAGAAATCTTTTTAATATCTTTCTAAGTTCTGGATCACATAGATCCAAATACGTTGAAATCCAACCCGATACATTTTGGATCCGCTTCATACCATAGTTGTCTCAACGGCTTCAGATTTCATTGCTCCCTGTCTTAACTGACGTTGGAATCTTTTATTGATGGAGTTTTAATCGTAACGACCTCTCATCAACTCCACGAAAACTCATTTCTTATGTTTTGAATTCAAATATTGTTGATCGATTAGAAGTATATTACATGTCATTAACAATTTGAATTCGATCGTTGAAGCTCACTCGAATACCCCTATTATTCTTTGAGATAAGTTTATTAAATTTGAACTTATTAAAATGTTATTTATAATATTTTTCTAACCAGCCGTAATTAGAAATTAGTCTTTAAGTCAACATCTAGTTCTTTTTTATTAGGTTTGGACTATCTTTCAAATAAACGACTCTAATAATCGAATGAGTTCTTTCCTTAGAGAATGTCTATAAGTAATTTTGTCAAACTAGTTTTTAAAAAGATTTATAAAATAGTTTTTAGAAACAGGATTGCCAAACAAGTTTTATTTCATTATCTTCTCAAAAATAGTTTTTAAAAATCAATTTAAATGATAACTTTAAAAAACAAAAAATGAGAACGCAATCAAAGAGGCCCTAAGGGTTTCAATTTTTAATACAACAATATTTTTCTTTTCTAGTTGTATGATTAAACTACTTACAACACTATAAATTCAACCTCTTCTATTTTATATTTATTGTAATGATAAATACATCAATATTTTTTGGTAACATAAATACATCAATATATAATAAGAATACTTTAGTCCCGTAAGCATAACTCAATTGATAGGACAATGCATTATTATATGCAGGGGCCGGGGGTTCGAACCCCGGACACCCCACTTATTCACCTTATAAGATGAATTCTACCCACTAGACTACCTGACAAAAAAAAAGAATGCTTTAATAAAAATGTTACTTTTTCATTTATACATTTTTTATAGGTTTGATATGAACATATAAGGCTTAATTGCATTTTTGGCCCCCTATGTTTTAAGAAGTTGCGATTTTGGCCCCTAACTAATTAAAATACAAAACAGCCCCCTATGTATTGGATCTTTGGCAGTTTTGGCCCCCTAGACCAATTTTGACTCGGCCAACGCTGACGTGGCACTTCAAAGCCGCCACGTGTGCATTACTTTGAAGTGCCACGTCAGCATTGACCGAGTCAAAATTGGTCTAAGGGGCCAAAACTGCCAAAGGTCCAATACATAGAGGGCTGATTTGTATTTTAATGAGTTAGGGGGCCAAAATCGCAACTTCTTGAAATATAGGGGGTCAAAAGTGCAATTAAGGCAACATATAATTCACTTAATTTAAAACAAAAAAAGGAAGGATCATTTTGTTACTCCAACTCGAGATTAATAGATCCCTTTTCCCTTCTTCTAAAAAAGGAAAAATATTTTTTCCTTAAAACCAGTCAACACTAAAAATGGAACGAAATGTTAACAACTTTTTTTAAGACACTTAATAAGAAGTTTAAGGATGTCTGTTAACGTAATAATATGAAGTCAACGCTTATAGTGTTTTAATTCATTCAACTAATTGACGTAAAGGAGAATACCGTGAGATATGGGATCATGGAACGTGTAAGTTGATAATTCCATAAGTTATTCAAATTCCTTTTCCGCCATTCTCTCCACATCGAACGACACAAATCCATTTCATAAAGTCACGGTACACCACAACTCCTTTTCACAGAATAGATAAATAAATAAAATGTCACTACTACTACCTTGCATGGCACTGGAATTATAGCTTCTTTTGATCCCTTCTAATTTCTAGCTAATTTAAACATGGAAATGGTAAAGAGTGTTTTAAAAGTATTATTCCCTCCTAGGTATGGCAATGGGGTGGGTTGGGGACAAGTTTTACCTTCCCCGTCCCCATACCTTATTCTCATATATTTATACGTTACCCTACATATATTCATCGGGGATGAGAAATCAAATCTCATCCCCGTCTCCGACGGATTCGGGTATCCCTGTCTCATTCCCATCCCGTAGTGCATAATATATTTCTAATAAAAATAAAAATATTTTTTAGTCCCGAGCGCAATGTTGTAATGCATTATCAACAAAGAAAATATTACGATCGATGTCTATGGTGATTTAGAAGAGAGAAGCCGAGAGTGTGAGATATGGAAGGAGAAAATGGAGAATTATGATAAGTGAGTGTTATCTGAAAGACTAAGACTCTCACTATGTGAGTGAAAAGATTTAGGGTTTAGGTTTCTATTCATATAAAAAGTGTAGTAAATTGATTTTCAACATTAAGGACGGGTTTGGGTATGGGTTCGGGGTGGGTATCTATATCCTCGTTACCCGTCCCGTACCCGTATTTTAAAATCGGGGAAAATTCAAACTCAATCAAAGCAGGGAAAATCCGTCAAATTGGGTTTGGTTCGAACGGGTATCCGCGGGTATGAGTTTTATTGTCATGCCTACTCCCCCTGTTTCAAAATGAGTGTCGTTTTAGCCAAAAAAATCATTTTAAAATGAATGTCACTTTCAGTTTCTAATACAATAATAACTTTTTCTTTTCAATAATATCCTTCAATTAATATTATATACACTACTTCCAAAGTATTATTTTTTCTTTAATAAAAAACAAACTAATAGTTGATTAGGATAATTTGGTAAAATAACATATCTCTTTCTTTTAATTAATGCATTTCTTCCTATGTGTGTAAATATCTTAAACGACATTCATTTTAAAATGGATGGAGTACTTTTTTTATCACAAGGAAAATGCAAAAAAAAACATAAAACTAAGCAACTTGGTGTGTAAAACCTTCGGAAGAGTTGGTTACCAAGATAAAATCTAGTTGTGGAGAAGGAGAAGTTCATATCTTCAGAGTGTTAGTGTTATCAGTCTTGCATTTAACTAGCCAATCGACAGTTTCATTGTCTTCCTTCGATGTGTGGGAAAAGGAAACCATCCAAGGAAGATATGAGAGTGTTTTAATCAGTGAAAGAATAGTCATATGAGGATGAAAATCATTAAGTTGATCATCATCAATCAAATTCAAAGCTGCTAGAGAATCAGATTTCAAAATAATAGATTGGTAGCCAAGATCCCAAATCAGTTGGCGGCCTCGCAAAATTGCTAATAATTCAGCAAACAAATTAGACGCTCTTCTACATGAGGCAGAAAAACCTTAAATACTAACTCCATAATGATTTCTTAAAAGGCCGCCTAAACCTGCATTGTTTGGGCTACAAAAAGAGGAACTATCCACATTAACTTTTATAAAACCCTCTGCAGCGGGATACCAATGGATTTGGCGATAGATGGGATGTTTATTGAGTGACTAAGAGCATGAACCATAGAAGAATGATAAGAGAAAATACTATTAACAACCAAGTATCTTTCTTAACATGCTGAAAAATCTCTTCGTTCCTATTTCTCCAAATCTCCTAACAAGTAACTATGAAAAGAGGTCTCGTGTTAAATGTCATGATGTTTGAATCAAATCGGACAATTAGTCATAAGGAGGTCATTCAGAAAGATGGAACGAAAATAACCCCATATAGACCTTGCTCTAGGACAGTCACGAAAAGTATGCATGTCATCTTCAAAAATAGAGCCACGCCTATGACATGTCGTGTTAGTGGTAAGATGTTTCGAGCCTCTGAAAAAGTTTGTAGGGTGACTACCATGCATCATCAACCAACAAAATTTGTTGCTTAAGGAAACAAAAGTGAAAATATTATGTTAAAAAATAATGAAAAATGATGAGTTTAACTTTTTAAAAGCTTAAAATTTGTAGTTTACAATGTAAAAGTACTATTTTTTATTTTCTTAACAAATGACACTTGATAGACCCTTTTTACACTCATAACCTTAAAATTACTATTGATATTTGAAATATAAAAAATTGGACAACTTAAAGACACCTTATAAAACCACACTAAAAACAATGGCAAATGCTAACAAATGTGTTCATGTATGAAATGCTTGAACATTTAAACAGGGAGCATCTTGTGGATATTCTAAACATTCAACTCAGTATACCTTCCTCAATATGTGGAGTTTGGTGTATATTTGGTTCTACTTTGACAAAATTACATTTTGAGTGGCATGCATATGTTTGATTTTGACTTAAAGCAAGCTAAAAGGAAAAATGATTTATAATTGTATACATTTATACTAGTGGTGGCAAAAAAATATGTACCCGCGGGTATATGCGGAAAAAATCTGTGATGGACATGGACGCGAGTGGGTAAACGGGTACCAATGGGTATAATAAATGGGTATTTAATTACCCATTACTTTATGGACACGGACACAAATTTGATGATACTCGTGCCCACGGGTATCCGTACCGTTAATAAATTAACTAAATTACTAAAATATCCATGTGTGTGTCTATATGTGTGTGTGTGTGTGTGTGTGTAAGAGTTTGAGAACATTAAATTTAACTCAATCTTGAAAGATATGGATGGTGATGTTGACATAAGTGGTGAATGACATTGTATCCGAATGTTATGAGATTCTATTTCAAATATCATTGTTATGTCAATTTATTTGGATTTTTATTTGGAGGTTTCTATGATTTTATTTTAGATGTTTATTTGGATTTTAGATATTTTGATTTTATTTCAACTATGTTATGCATGGATGTTTAAAAGTCGAAGTTTGTAGGTAATTAAAAAAGTATTTTCTTTGTAAAAAAAAATTAAAAACCCATGGGTACCCGCAAATATTTGTGGGTATCTAAATACCCGTGGATTACTCGTATAGATATACTTGCACTGGTATGGGGACGAGTACAAATACCATATTTATCCAACGGGGCGGGGACGGATATCATACTACCCTTACCTATGGATGCCCATTGACATCTCTAATTTATACAAAAATGAGTTGAAAAATAAATTAAAATTTTAAAATCAATTTTAGAATCAAAAGCTACAATTTATAGCATAAAGTATAATCAATTTTAAAGACAAAATAAATTATGCACATGAACAAACAAACATCATAGTCAACTTTACACTTTAGAATTAATTTTGGTCTCTTTAAAATTAAAATCAAGCATACACATAGTATTATAATAAGCATTGATATTATATCTGTACCCTTGTTAGGTGAGAAAGTTGAAGGTGTTTTTTTGAGTAGAAGAACTTTAATAAACATACTCTTTCATATGACCCATGCGTTTTAATATTAAAATATATTATTCAACAATAATGTAATGATGTATAATTTTTATCTTTTTTGTGAACTATATAACCTGTGTGCACAACTAAAAAATTAATATCTTGAATCAGATGGGACAACAGTAGATAGAAAAGGATGTATAGTTATACTTCATCCGTCCCTAATTGTAAGATTATTTTAAAAAAAAGTTTTGTCTATAAATATAAGATTATTTACAATTTTTTAGATATTTTTTTCTTTAAGTATACCCCTTATAAAATATAAAAAAACTAACATTAAATATATCTATAAACCAAGAATAATTTGATAATGGCTTCAAAAAAAAGAATAATTTGATAATAATCGCATAAATTTGTGGCAAATTTATCACGCCAACAATTTTTCTTAATATATGTGATTTTTGTAAAATAATTCTATATAGAAAGAGACAAAGTGAGGTAGTATGTAAAACAAATTTAATAGTGGATGAGAGATATTGAGTGGTTTTAGAACTTACACTATGAGTTTCATTCCAGCCCCTAAGGAGTCTTACAACGTGAATTTAATATCATATTCTATTTTGTTGTTCTACTCAAAGGGAGACGATTAATGATTTATTGACTTTTTGAAATAAAAAACACATATCGTGTCCCTTATTTTGTATATAGACGTGATAAATTGTTTTTTTTTTATATAAAAGAAAGACGTGATAAATTGTTATTTCATTTGAATTTGAATACTCTTTTAGCTTGACTCAAATTACTTCATCTTTTTCCAATCACGAAAGAAAAATGAAATATTTAGAAAATAGAATAGTCTTAACCGTGTAAAGGGGAATGCATCACAATCATCACAAACAAAAAAAAAAGTTGAGTAGGTGTAGGGCACGTTTAGTTGATTGAGTTGACAAGAAAAGGAACACACCACTAATTTAAGGGAGATTGAGAGAGATAAATCGCTTTTGAAGATGTCCATAAGTGGAATCTTTTTGCAACTACAAGTTTGACCAAACCATCATCATGCAAAGACTCTTCTTATTACGTTAGAAAAATGACATTTTATGAGTATGAAAAGGCACTTCTCTTGCTCGAAAAGATAAGAATAATGTCACTTTGTGCCTTGTGGTTAGTAACTTTTTTTAACAGGAGTAAATTTACATAAATTTCACCCATTACTCCTTAGATGGAGGGTTTTGAGGATGTGATTTTTGCTAAGCCAAACCATTGAACCGCGCTGTAAAATTTGCTTAGGATTGCAGTTTTAGATCGATAAATTTTTTAAACCAGTTGTCAAAAGATGGTTAGGGTTCTATTACGGGGAGGTGATTTTTTATTTTTTTTTACAGAAATAAAACAATATTCATTCATTCAAATCGATAGATTACATTAGATACAAACATCGCTAAAAACGTAAAGGGTGAATCTGCGAACAAACTCACAGCATCCAAGTTAATAGCATAAAACGGCAAAATGCCTACAAATAATATGATAAAACTTAAGTCACCGAAATTCACATACTTCCGGATCTTCAACATTGACACTCAAATCATTGGTTGAATTTGTAATTGACTGATGTCGATCTTTCAATAGAAAATAAACGAACACCGCGACAAGACGCGAAATCAAACGTCGCACAAGACAACGAACAACACAACGCCGCACTTAAACGACGAAATCTCAACAAAACACAAAAGAAAAAACTTGATATATATGAAAACCACTTATTTAGATTGAAAGAAAAGGGAAAATAGATGTCGAGGGGTGATTCTAGGTCAAAAAATGACCTGAAACCACCCCCTCTTCGATGAAGGAAGGAGAAAGAAAGTTTAGAGAGAAGTTGGATGTTAGAACTAGATCATTTCCTTTATCATATTTTTACGAGTCTTGTTAACATGCGTCCTTAAAGTGTCTATTAAAGATTCAAAAAAGGAAATAATTTACAAATTTAATGTATGAAAAGTTGTTATTTAAAGTTCCAATATGTTGAATACACAAATTCTAAGATAAAATTTTTTCTTTAAACTTCTTAAAAAGTGTCTTAAAATCACTTGTTAGCATTTTCATATTTTTATTATAATTATTTTCATGATAACAAAACAATACAACACTTGATCAGAACAATTAATTTGGTGACTTGTTTAAGTGTGTAAGACAACATTTAGAAGTAGAAGCTTTGGATAACTCGTGCCTCTAGTCACTACAAACACAAGCGGCAATGACGTAAAGATCAATCGTCTAATTAGTCTCAAAGAATATTATGGTTTGATGAAGAACAAGTCAAGATCCTATCGATTAGAGTATGCGCTTCAACCATATTTAAAGTTTCTTCTGTAACAACACTCTTCTGGTAGACTAATTTCTTTGGCTCAAAGTAAGTTTAGATAGACAAAATGAAAATAGTTATTGGAAGCTCAGACATGTAAATAAAAGAGCCAGGTTTTGAGTCCGATCACAACGTCTAACCATATAATTCAACTTTTTTAGGCGGTTGAACTAGGATTTATGAATAAACGGTTTATTCCATGAAATATCAACCAAATTAGCTTAACTACAAAGATGCTCAACCAATTTACTCTTAGCTACTGCAAAATGAAGTGAACCCGACAAGAAATTCGGTATTTCAAATTATGTTCAGAGGTCTAGGAACTTGTTTTCTTCGGTCATAAGCACTTTTGTCCTTATATTAATTAAAACTCTTAGTCCATGCACAAAATTAAGAAAAATTATTTTCACATTAAATTTGTCGATAATATAAAATCAATGCTAACATGTATTTCAAGAGCACATATTATTTTTTCAGATCAATAAGGTACGTATTAATGAACTCAATCAAAAAATATTCATCTTAAAAGTTGTACTCTCTCTCTCTCTTTTAACCCTAATCATTATCACTTTTCTTCTATTGAGATACCGAAGAGGGTGATTTAGGGACAATTTTGATCCAAAATCACTTACCAATTTGTTTTTCTTTCTTTTTTTAGTTAAACAAGTGATTTCAACATATTTTCAATCTTATTTGTTTGTTTTTGTGATTTTGTCATTTTTGTACGACTTTGCTTGTTTTGATTTTCTGTTTTTGTGTGCTATGTTTTTTATTTCTCATCTTAGTGCAGTGTTTATTTAATTCAGGTTGAAAAATTAGCTTTGAACAAGTGTAAATTCAATTAATGACTTTGGCAGCGTAACATTGCAGATCTGGAGAAATGAGTATCCTAGAGGTTTGAATATTGTCATATTTGTAGACAAAAGTACTCTGCCGTTTTATCATTTTTAACATGGTTGATGTGAGTTTGTCATGTAAATTCACCCTTTTTGTTTTAACAATGTTGAATTTGTATTGTATCAATGTACTCTATCAGTTTGAACCAATTAATATTGTTTATTTTTGTAAAAAAAAACTTTTTAAGAGTTAAAATATTTATTATCAATGCAAATATTTTTTATCAACGCAGACAAGTTATTTTTGGATTCTTTAACTTGTATATTTAGGTCACAACTTAACATGACCCTTTTTAAGTTATTAAGGGAAATCCTATCTCATTTTATTATGATTGTCTGTAAAAATTAAAAATATTTTCGTAATTTGTAAAATCTTATGGAAAGGATAAGAAAACTTTACAAAGGAACTTTAGACATTGGGACGAATATATCATTGATAAGGATTTTTGGTGAGGCCTACGCTACCCCTTCTTGAATAAGGGGTAATTTATCTTTAATGATAAATATGATTCGATTTTTGAACAAAAAATATCGAAATCACAACTTAAATGAAAGAGATGAAGAAATTTGATGTTCTTGAGATGAAAATGGTAATTGATTGTAAGAAAAAACTCATTAATGAGACATGTGATAAGTGCCAGAAAGTAGTTAATTACATAGTATATTTTTAGGCACATTTGTTACTTGTTTTACAAGTTATTTAAGGAAAAGCTAAGAAAATGTGAATAATTGCCCTATTATGCTTTTTGTACCTTACTCTACCCATTTGTGCAGGAATTGAATGTCAAGACATTAAGAAAGAAAGAAAAACAAAGAATTTGTGCAAAGGCCAACTCGCCACGATGAGTGAAAGGAGAGTTCATGGCGAGATTTTGCCACGACGAGTGAATGGCGAGGAGCAACAGAGAATCAAGGTTTAGGGAAATCAGATTTCGCCATGGCGAGCAAATCTTGTCGTGGCGAGTTAAAGCGGCCCAATCCCCTTAAAGCTGATGTGGCAGAAACCCACTGGGGAAGCAATGTCAATTCGCCATGGCAAGCAAATTTCGCCATGGCGAGTTTATAAAAATCTGCAAAAGTATAAAAAGCTCTTATTCTTATTTCAGATGAGGATCTTATGCCACTCTAGGGAGAGAAAAACAGGGGAAACTCAGAGAGACCATTAAGGAACAAGGAGCACTAGGATTGAAGGTGGAGTCACAAGATTCATTGAGAAATCATGGCTTGATATCATCCATCCATTTTCTTCTCCTTGTAAGGTTACCATGACAATGAGTAGCTAAACTATTTTTGTTGGGATTAAATGTAATCAACTCTACTGGTATGTCTTCCTTTTGATTATGAAATTGTATGTTTCTATTATCTCATGATATTGATGTTATTCTTGTATTATATGATTAATCTTATGGATTTGAATTGTTATTGAAAAATACCTTTTGAATCTAGGTTAGAATAATGTCTACTGAACTCTAAATTCTAGATATAGATTTAGGTTTAATATTCACTTAAAAGTATTGAATCTTAATGTTATCATATTGGTTAATAGGCTGAGAAATCGTCGATTAACCGATACGATTGAACCCACAAGCTTATTTAGACATGAATAATGTTTGTGAGCAATACGTGAGAATATCGAGTGATAACTAGGATCTGCAATACTAATCACTAGAATACATATAATTAGGTTGATGAAGTTTAATCCCAGCATATTCATTTCCATGTTAACTCTCGTCCCATTTACAATTTATAGTTTGCTAACTTATGAAACAAAACACTTCATAAATCTATAGCTTAGAACGATATCGATTGTTGAACGGCTTGAATATCACACCAGTCCCTGTGGAGACGATAACAAAAATACTTACTTTTGATACTACATCAGCATGCATTGCTCATTGATGGTTTGAGGGTAATTTATCCCTAATAACACTATGATTCGATTATGATAACGAAAGAGACGAAGATCACATGTTGAATAAGTTTTTTCTTTGATAGGGTAATTTATCCCTTATAACAACTATGATTCGATTATGATAAGAGATGAAGATCACATGTTGAATATAACAACTCTTTGTCATAATAAAGATGAAGAAAATAAGTTTTTTTTATATGGCAAATTACACTGAATTCATCAAGGGTTAATGTAGGAAAAACCAGATTTTTCTGTGTAACATTAAATTTAAATTTAATTTTTCTTTCTCTTGAAGTCATGATGTATCGGCAATGTGAATCAAATTTGGATCTAATAATAGAAAATGTATGTCAATGGCCCCGTGAGTTCTGTTTAGTTTGTAAGAACATTGCATAATATATGTAGGAATTGAGGTTCAAATCCGTGACATTTTGTTATTCACGAATTTTAAGTCATTAGTAAAATCGACGTGACACCTAGGCATGGGAACAAAATATGCACTTGCCTGTACCCGTTCGAACCAACCTCGATTTGACAGGTTTTCTCCTGACACTAGGTTTGAGTATAAGTTTGAATTTTCCCCGATTTTAAAATACGGGTACGGGAAGAATAATATGGATATAGGTACCCACCCTAAACTCATACTCAAACCCGCCCCCCAAGTGTAGAAACTTACATTATTATCACTTTATATAGATAGAAACTCAAACTCTAAATCATTTCAACTACACTGTGTTTGTCAGACGACACTCGAGTTCTCTCTCTCTTCTTCTTTCACATCTCACACCCTCGGTCTCTCTACCACCATTATCTTAAGGTGTTTTTTTTTATTTATGGTTGATTTTGTTTTGGATTTTTTTATTTATTTTGTTTTTGATCATGTTTGATTCTGATTGTATGTATAACAAAAAATAATACTAGGTTATGTGTGATGTTTCTAGTCAAAAAATTGATATTTTTAATTGATAATAAAATTATGTGTGAAAATACTTTTAATTGATAATTCTAAGTTCGATTTGTTGAAAATACTTTTTGATGGGGTGGGAATACCGAAACCATTCAAGACCGGGACAAGATTCAATTTCTCATACATGTTGGATATAGGAAAGGTAACGAGTAAATATACGTGCGTAGGTTATGGAGAATGCAAAATCAGTCTCCACCTCACCCTATTGCCATGCCTGATGAGACCCACTTATTCACGAATTTTTTAGTCATTAAATTAATCGACCCAAAAATGAATATTTCTCATAAATATTGATTAAGATCGTATACTTAATTTCGGTTTTAATTCTAGTTGACTCACATAAACTCTAAAGTTGAACTAATCTCAACTTTTTAATAGAAAGAAATATAGAAATTCTATATTTGGAACCTAAAAGTTTGACCTAGATACTTTTATCATGATCTGAACATTTCTTTAAAAAATAATGTCATTATTAGTTAGATGCGGCTTTACTTTTTTTGTTTGGACAGTTACTTTTGTTTGACAGCTACTATTTTTTAAGGTTAACGTTGCATTAGTAATAGATGGTGATTTCTTTCTTTTTTGACTGTTAGTTAGTAATTTCTAATTATTGGTTGATTCGTTTTTTATTACAATTATTGCTTTAATTTAATATATGGAAATAAATCGGACTAATTAATTTTGATCATTTTTACTATACTAACAATTTTTTATAAAAAAATCTCAACTAAAAAAGCTAAATTACACTTTTGGCAAGGGACACTATGTAAATCAAGCACGAGACACTATGTCTCGAGTTCGATTTCCCTTAATGTCAATTTTGGCGGGTTAGTCCACACATAACTTTGCTCAGCTTTTAAAGAGGATCCCTACTAATGGACGATGAGATTGTATCCCGTCTGTCCATGGTCGAATACTAAGTTTAAAAAATAAAATCCGATGAAAAAATAAGAAAAATTTGCTCATTAACTATTACCTTTTGTCCTTTACGATTTGAATATGAATTTTTTAGAACAATTATTCTTGAATTGAAATTCATTAACCATTTGAATCTAATCAGACCGTCGATAAAAAAGAAACATAAACATTGTATTTGCTTTTGTTAAACCACAAATACACTTCACACACAACTACATAAACAATTTCATCGATATAACTAAACTTTATTAAAAGAATCAACATCTTTCAACAAATATTTTTTCAATACGCACCGATTAAAAAATCCAACCCTAAATCAAATTTTCAAGGGACCAAAACATCTATGAGTTGTAGATAGTAACATCAACATTATTGTTGAGATGTGAATGGTCCATAGTGTGTTTAGTATAGAAACTTGATTGAAGATTTGTAGGGCAACCAACCAAACAAACAAAAGACCACCAAGCTTTTTACAAAGTTGAAACAGTCTCCAAACCTCTTACACTCCTACACGTGTCTCTTTTACAAACCCCTTCACTCGTGCCGCTAACATCGGACTCGCACGTGCCACATTTTCCTCCAAACCCCTACATATTCTCCTTCATGTTCTGTCTCTCTTCTCTCATTCCTCTCTCTCTCTCTCTCTCATCATGGCTTCACCGACACCATTGTTGAAAGATGAACTTGACATTGTTATCCCAACAATAAGAAACCTTGATTTCTTAGAGATGTGGAGGCCATTCTTTGAGCCTTATCATCTCATCATTGTTCAAGATGGCGACCCTTCAAAAACCATCAATGTTCCTCAAGGTTTTGATTATGAACTCTATAACCGTAATGATATTAACAGGATTCTTGGCCCAAAAGCTAGCTGTATCTCATTCAAGGATTCTGCATGTCGTTGCTTTGGTTATATGGTTTCTAAGAAGAAGTATATCTACACCATTGATGATGATTGCTTTGTGAGTTTTTTAATTTCCCATCTGGGTTTTGTTTTTCAGATCTTGATCTGCTTTTTGAATTTTGAAATTTTGGTTTTTGATTTGTTTTCACATTGATGAAGATTGGATCTTGATATGTTTTTTGTTTTTGTTTGTAACCTTAATTTTGGTTCATGATTTTAGCTTTGTCTTTCATTTGTTTAACTCTTAAGTTGTGAATCAATGACACCAGACACGATACGAACACTGACACGTAAACACTTGTCATGACACTAATATGAATACACTGAAAAGAATTTAAGAAAATGAATGTAATTGAGTGTAATCACGTCTATTGATCTTGATCTGGTTTTTGAATTTTGATTTTTTAGGTGATATGTTGGAAATTTTGGATCTTGTTATGGTTGTTTTTTGTTTTTGTTTTTTTGTTTGTATGTGTGTAATGAATTTTGGTCATACTGTTTATACTATGTTTTGGATCTTCATTTGTTAGGCTTTGCAGTGTGTTTGAAACAGGGGATTGGACAATTAGATAGGCATTGTCTTGAAAATTGGTTGTAGTGTTTTAGTCCATTTTGTTAGATTTGTCTTACATTTGCTTCACTCTTAACTTGTGAATCCCAGACATGGACGCCGGACACGTAGGCGCCGCATGTAGACATTGACATGGCACTGGCATGTAGGCATCTGATATGACAGTGACACGTAGACACTTGACATGATACTAACATGTAGACTCTAATCATGTCTTCAATTTGAAGTATTGGTGCTGTATAGCTCTTAACGCATTTAGAATTTGAAATTGTGGTTAGATTTAGGGAATTGGATTGTTTGCAGGGTGAGTGCATGTAATGAGCTACATTGCAAGCCAGATTTCAATGTAGACTTTGATTCTCTTACAATCTAAAACACAAAGCTTGAAATCTGGATTGTCTGATGTAGCCAACAGGGTTGTGACTGCACACAACTAGATCAAATCATTTGCATATTGCTACTGTTTAACATTGGTTTTATTGACTGATTATTTTCGGCATACGTGACATACATTCAAGGATATTATGAAAGTTTATAAATTTCTTGCCACTCTCTTTATTTGAAATGTTAAGATTCGCCATAGTTTTATTCTTATTATTATATTATGTTGTTGGTGTAGGTTGCCAATGATCCTACTGGGAAAAAGATCAATGCACTTGAGCAGCATATCAAGAACCTTCTCTGCCCATCCACACCTTTCTTTTTCAACACTCTCTATGAACCATACAGAGAAGGTGCAGATTTTGTTCGTGGCTACCCCTTCAGTCTCCGTGAAGGTGTACCAACTGCTGTTTCTCATGGTCTGTGGCTCAATATCCCTGACTATGATGCTCCTACTCAGCTTGTGAAGCCTCTCGAAAGGAACACTAGGTACATTTACCACTAGTACTCTTATTATCATTTGAAGATTTCTATAGTTTTGATTCTACGTATATAATCTTGACTCTGGTTATTTGTGATTGTTGTTTTTAAGGTATGTGGATGCTATTCTGACCATTCCAAAAGGAACTTTGTTTCCCATGTGTGGAATGAACTTGGCATTTGACCGTGAGCTCATTGGACCAGCAATGTACTTTGGTCTTATGGGTGATGGTCAGCCTATTGGACGCTACGACGACATGTGGGCTGGCTGGTGTATCAAGGTTCGTTCTTGGCTCATTGCCCCTCAATTCTCTGAAAACATAACTTTTAACATAGCGAAAGATAAAATAAAGCCAAATTACTCTTGTATAAGCTATCCTGAAGAGTTTATCGAAATAAGCTGAAAATAGTTGAATGACATGTCATAAGCTGTTTCTATAAGCTCTTTCAAACAGTGTATATAGTGCTCAAGTCAGCAGATAAACTCTAATAAGTCATGAAAACAACTGAGATATACATTAGTACACTGTCCGTGTTGCACATGCATCCACTCATATCTCAACATTATGCCATTTTTCTATGTTAATTTCAAAAATATCTCATTAGTTATTTATTTGGTGAAATGTGATTAAATACATGTATAAGAGAAAGATACATTGACAGTAACTATCAATTGAACTATATTTATATTATGAATATCATTGTATATGAAAACAACTGAGGTATTTTACACTGATTGTGTAGGTTATCTGTGATCACTTAGGATTGGGAGTCAAGACTGGTCTTCCATATATCTATCACAGCAAGGCTAGTAACCCATTTGTTAACTTGAGGAAAGAGTACAAGGGTATATTCTGGCAAGAAGACATTATTCCATTCTTCCAGAACGTTGTTCTTTCAAAAGAAGCTACCACTGTTCAGAAGTGTTACATCGAGCTCGCCAAAGAAGTCAAGGACAAACTTAGCAAGATTGATCCTTATTTTGACAAGTTGGCTGATGCCATGGTCACCTGGATTGAATCTTGGGATGAGCTCAACCCAGCCGGAGCATCGGCAGCAGCCAATGGCAAGGCCAAGGCATGAATCAATTTTGGTTAGCTACAAACTGCCCCGGGATTTGAAGTGAAACTATTTATATACTTATTTTTAGTATTTATTTCAGCTTAATGTTATTCATGGTTTAGAATTTGCAGCATTGTTAGCTGTAGTTCTATTTTAGTAATTTCATGCTTTGAGCTTAGAAACAATAAAGGACTATGCGGTCTTGGGGCGCACGGCAGCATATCGTTTCATGTCAAATGAGTCTCATAGGAAGGCTATTGATGTATTAGTTTATGTTTCAGTTACTTGCTTTTACTTCAGAGTGTCATTTTTTGTCATGTATCTTACAATTTATAATAAAAATTTGAATTTGATTCACATTGCAGAAAATAGGTCTTATGATTCACGATTTGCTCTCGTTTTAACTATGTTATCAGAATATAGGTCGATTTGATTAACGATGTGTAGTTTATTAACTAGTGCAGGTACCCTTGATCAAATTTTAAACTGATGTTATCAGAATTAAATTTTCTTTGGTTTTTTCTGCCATTTGAATGATGAGTTACAATTATTTATGATGTAACGTTCAAATTAGACAAACGTTTCTGAAGTTCAAAACGTGCAGATAAAAAACGCCAACTCTGTTATCTTTTGAAAATGTGAATCTAACGAGTAGTTTCTCAAGTTGGTCAGTATCTGGAAGTTGCAATTAAACTAGCATAGCTGTGATTTTGGTCTTAATTGAGTGAATTTTGTAATATGAATATGTTATAACAACTCTGGATCAAACGTTTGTAAATTATAATACGAATATGTTGAATATGTTAGAACAACAACCCTGGATCAAATGTTGGTAGCTGGTAACGAAGTTTGGTCAAGTGTGCTGACCTCTTCGACTGCATAGCAGTTGCAGTTTCCTCTCAACTATTTCAAACTTAGGTTATATAGTTGTACAATTTGAATTTAAATATTACCTCCAAATTACAATATTACGGATGAACTTTATTAATCAACCTGCTTACTCAACATAACACATCTTGTTTTCAGAAGCTATCTTGATGTCAATGTTAACGATTTGAGAAATATAGCAGCCATCAAACATCATTTGAAAAGTTTTTTTGTTTTAATTTTCCCTAAAAAAGTTGGAACATGTTCCATTTTTACTGGTTTTGTATGAGGTGTGTCTATGCGAAGAGAAAAAACTAGGACACTTGTCTGAGGTGTCAAACATGTGTCGGCTGATATTAGACCCCGACACATGTTAGACATGCTGACACACCTAATCTTAAGAGTGTCTGAACTTCATAACTTTTTTTTCATGCTATTGAAGAATTCACATTACAAAGAAACACACCTGATATGCAACCATAAGAAGGATAGATGTTCTTCATAGATTTCACCTCTGCCCATTTTTTGTCATAGATTGGAGTAGACCATAAAGGTCCACCTAGACTGCTGAATCCAGAAACACAGAAGGTTAAACATAAGGATCAAGATCATAGAAAGTGGTCAAATGAAAAAATTATATAACCAAGCTTCTTTCTATAATAATATGATAGAGCAGTAGATAAACACATTAGTTTATTGATAAGGGATTCATTAGCAATATTCCTATATTATAATCCATGATTAAGACTAAATAATTTGAAGAAGAAAAAAATCTTTAGATTGAAAGGATAATACAAACACATAATAATAGGTTCAAGTTGTAATAATGACTCCTAAATGTACCCTAAAAAATGTATTGACTTACCATAAAATTATTTGGGAGGAGTTAACATATATATACACATTTGAAGTGTTGCATTCTTGTTTGGTTCTTCTGTTGTGTTGTATAACTTGTATTGTATGGTTCTTCAATATATATCTCATTTTCCTTGCTTCACAAATCTTATTAGGTCTATAATCCTTAGGTGGAGATGAATCTGGGGTCCATCTTCAATAAGAAGTTCAAAAAATCCACTTTTTTATGCTTTTGGTGTTGTCTTTGTCTTTCGACAACGTTACTTTTTTAAGGGCTTTACACTTTTTCAAAACATTTATGTTAGAGAACAGTGTTTAGCATTTTCAAAATTTCTGAAAAATGCTATATCTGTTTTTGAAAATTATAAAAGAAAAAGGTGAGGGGGGATATTGGATCTACATTCTCTTATTTTTATTAGTTGAAGTGAAAATGAAAACAGAAAACATGAGAAATAAATGGGACTTTAGCTTACAATTGAGGTAATTGGTAAGCTGTTGGAATGATATAAGATTGAATTTGAATATTGGTGTATGAAGAACATCAAAAATATAAAAATATTTATAGTGGTTAGCAGGATGTAAATTGTTGTTATGTTTTATATTTTGAATGAGATATGTTATTTGAACAATTATATTATAATAACTTATAGGACAACTAAAAATATCTAAAGTAAAGTGGACATTGACACGGAAACCGACACAAACAAAAAAATTATTAAAAAAATAAAATGACTCTGTCTAAAGGGTTGTCGATTAGCTTGTTCTAAAATAGTCGTCAAAACATTATTTCTCATTTTAAATGGATGTATTGTTTTAACTTACGGTTACAGCTAACACTACAAACCTTTATACTACAGAAAATTGTGGCTGTGATGCAGTTGCAGAGACATCAAAATCCTTAATAGTGTGGCCACAATTTAAAACCATGTTTGGATGTATGTGTTCATGAGTTTCTCTCTAATGGTTTCATGATTGATGATCATGTGAAAATGTTGTTTTCGGACTAGTGTTCCAACAGAAAATGTACAAAACTTGGTATGCATTATTATGTATGTAAGTATGTTGTTTCTTAGATGGTGTTAACGTGTTCAGAGGGAATGGTAATAGTGAGATTCATGTAGTTGTTGGAGTGTCCTTTTGATCAGAAAGGAACTCACTAACTGTCCGTACGAAGCTTGCTTGATTCAAACTCATGTCTCTGACTCAAAGTGGAGGCAGAAAAATTAGTTGGTATGGTGTAGAGAAGTGAGAGTGTTACCTAATATGATCGAGTTATGTTCACATTAGGACCGTAATGCATACACAAGGGTCGGTCTAATAACCATCAAAAATAACTGAGATTTAAAAGAAATTTTAATAGAAAGTCTTTTTGTTAGACCTAAAGTGAGAGCTTTAGTAACATTACCCTTGAGCCGGCCCTGATAATACAATAAAAAGTCTTCTTGTTAGACCTAAAGTGAGAGCTTTAGTAGCCTTACCCTTGAGCCGACCCTGATAATACAAATGAGATTAATTACTATGTCATGTAAATCTATTTAACTTATACCTCTAATTAAATCACACTAAGATGTGATTTTGAGATTAATTACTATGCCATGTAAATCTATTTAACTTATGCCTCTAATTAAATCACACTAAGATGTGATTTTGTTATGTTAATTTTGAACATACCTATGTAAGTATCTTCATTGTGAAATATAATTTGATGCATGCCTAATTTTTTTCTACAATTATTGTGCATACAAATAAAATTCATAATACATTTCATTTCACCTCATTACAAACTTATTCAAGCCTTGTTATCCAATCATATTTGCAGAAAAAATGTTCAAAGAAATGGGACGATCTTAGAATACCAAAAATAACTAGAAAGGGAGAAAAAGACTATTTTATGGGTCAATTACACCTATTATTAAATATAAAATCATAATTACGTTGATCAGAGTGAAACTGAACTCGGATCTCTTAAGCAAAGTTTCAATTCAAGTATTGTGGATGAAAAACGTGGCTAGTAGTAGAAACCCTATTAATTATTAAAGGTGACCAAATGAGTTTCTCGATGGAGATTAATCATCTACAAAGTCGATGGATACTTCGTACCAATAACACAGTTAACAATAATATATAAAATCAACTTAGGTTTATTTCGAACAATCATCGTAATAATATTTTTTATATAAAATTGTGTTATATGCTTCTATCCATTTCTAAAAGAATTTATTTGAATGGAATAAGGGCTGCACTACTAAACTCATAAACTATGGTGAGCCTAACCTATCAGAGAACAAGTGAGTATTCAAACACTACAGTTGAAGTGTTATGTTCACTCTTGTATCTCCAAACTTCACCTTATTCTGGTCATTGCTGTTGCTTTAAGATATAGGAAATTCAAAGGAAAAATATCACAGTATGAGACAGTGATAGAAGTATATAAATGTGCATGTACCTAACAACCATTAGGTGAGCCATCACTTGAACCTCAAAGAGAATTCTTCTTAAGTCTCTTATTCAAATTCCATAGTTATAGCATTGAGCTGAGGATTACTACAATCTTATACAAATAAGATTGCTAATCCTTGCAGAATATTATCATAATTTGATAACATCTTCAAAGGCACATACTCAAGGAATGAGGCTTCTCACATCAGTTCTATGTGTTATTGTGCTATTTTCTTATGCAGGTGGGATGAAAAGTTAAACTCTTTGTTGATGTTGTTTATCTTTCACTTCAAATTCTTTTTGCCGTTTTGTTTTCATATTCGTATTCAACTGATTTCTTGGATGCTTTCTTGTTACAGTTGCGTATGACCCTTTGGATCCTAACGGAAACATAACGATCAAATGGGATGTTGTGTCTTGGACAGCAGATGGCTATGTGGTAAGTAAAATCTGCATCCTTATTTGTTTAATACTAGTATCGAGAACCCCATAAATTCGTGAAAAGAAGTTTTATTTGGTATGATTAAAAATCGCAGTATTGCATTAGACATACATTAATGTTATGGATCAAATGTACAATATCAGTTTGATAAAGGAAGCACTGAAAGATCAAATTAAGGCTAATTTGATATAAGTCGCAATATTTACGGTTGGGCGGGGTATCTAAATTATAGATCTGACTTCTCATAAGTTAGCAACTCACTTTGGAGCTTAAAGTAAATATTATTGACTATTGATGAATAAATCAGAGGTTGTTACTAGATGTACGTACATAACAAATAATGGATGCACTGTAATATCGACTCATGAATTTTCCATCAACGATCAAGATTACTTACTTTTATGCATTGCATATTAAACCAGGCAGCGGTAACAATGAGCAATTTTCAAATGTACCGGCACATAATGAATCCGGGATGGACATTAGGATGGTCATGGGCTAAGAAAGAAGTTATATGGTCAATGGTAGGATCTCAAACAACTGAGCAAGGAGATTGCTCTAAATTCAAAGGCAATGTACCTCATTGTTGCAAGAAAACTCCAACAGTTGTAGACCTTCTCCCTGGTGTACCTTACAATCAACAATTCTCAAACTGCTGTAAAGGTGGAGTTGTAGCAGCATGGGGACAAGACCCTTCATCAGCAGTTTCAGCTTTCCAAGTTAGTGTTGGACAAGCTGGTACTTCAAACAAGACAGTGAAACTCCCTAAGAACTTCACTCTCTTGGCTCCTGGACCTGGCTATACTTGTGGTCCTGCTAAGATTGTTCCTTCCACCACTTTCCTCACCACGGATAAACGTCGCAAGACTCAAGCCCTTAGTAAGTTCGATATTTGCCGTCCTTTAAGTTGTTTAATTGTATCAGACAAGTCTTTTAAGTCTGATTAGGTGTATGTCATTACTCTTTTTCACACATTCCGTTACAAAAATACACATGTGTCCGTTATAAAACTTAAATGATCTATGTAGGACAAAAGACGCAAGTATTTTTGTAACGAAATGTGTGAAAAAGGGTAATAGTGTACACATAGAGGAACTTAACGGGCTTACGTATGACAGAAAAAACTTAAAAAACTAATCTAGTACAATTAAAAAACTTAAAGGATGTATTTATTCATCTGCATAATATCATATTTGTCTCCAAGTTCACTGTATTCATTCAACAATTCTAAAAGTTTAATTTTATTTTCTATTTCATGCAGTGACATGGAATGTTACCTGCACATACTCACAATTTCTTGCAAGAAAGAATCCAAGTTGTTGTGTATCTTTGTCATCCTTCTATAATTCGACAATTACTCCTTGTCCTTCTTGTGCCTGTGGCTGCCAGAACAAGAAGAATTGTGTCAAGTAAAGTTTGATCTTTCTAAACAATTAGTGATCTCTTCATTTCTAAGCAATGTTATAAAATTATGACTAAACCAACTGGTTCAACCGGTTCAACCGGGATTCAGACAGTTTTTTGGTTGGTTTGGTCCTGATTGTACCACAATTTGGTTGAATCAAGTGAACGGGTTGAGCATGATCTTTCAAGACTATCAATGAACTCTTCATTTCTAACAAATGTTTTAAAATCGGATCAAAACAGCTGCTGTTCAACTGGTTGAATCGGGAATCAACTAGATGGTTTAATCCCAATTCTACCAATCAAGTTGAACTGGTGTTGAATCGAGCCAACCGCAATTGAACAGTAGTTGGTTTAACCGGTTTTTATTTTCATGTTTTTTCATTTAGTTTTTACTTTTTATTTATTATTTATTAGTCATTCGATTCTCCAGTCCGGTTTTTAAAACACTGCCTTTGAGTTCTAAGAGTTAGACAACCAAAAGAGAAAATCTAATTATTTTCTCAAATGTTGGTATGGTATGCAGGGGTCACTCCAAATTCCTAGACATGGTAGGGTTACATACTCCAAAGAGAGACAATGAACCATTACTGCAGTGTACCCATCATATGTGCCCCATTAGGGTACACTGGCATGTGAAGACCAACTATAAGGACTATTGGAGAGTCAAGATTGCTGTTACAAATTTCAATTATAGATTGAATTATTCTCTTTGGACTCTTGCTGTTCAACATCCAAATCTTAACAATGTCACTCAAGTTTTCAGCTTTGATTACAAGCCTTTGCTTGCCTATCAATCCATAAGTAAGTTTTATGCTTAAATGCTCTTTTGAACCTTTAAGTATTTAGTTGGTATCGTTTTGGTCCTTTAACTAAAAAAAAAACCGTTCAAGTATTTTAAGTTTTTTATTAGTCTCGTTTTGGTCCCTTCTGTTAGGTTTCCGTTAGAGTTTAAAACAGAAGTTAACTCCTGGACACGTGTCACCTTGTCATTGACTCTGAGAATTTTATTTTTTTTTACAATTTTTTTTTTTACAAAAAAAAAATAATATTTTTTAAAATATATATTTAAAAAAAAAAATCTCAAAGCCAATGATAAAGTGACACGTGTCCCAGAGTTAACACGTGTCACATTGTCATTGATTCTAGGAATTTTTTTTACAAAAAAATAAAATATATATATTAAAAAATATTTTTTTTGTAATTTTTTTTATTTTTGTAAAAAAAATTCTCAGAGCCAATGACAAGGTGACCAAAGCAATACCAATTAAATACTTAAAGGACCAAAATAGCATTTAAGCCTAAGTTTTATTTTTATGTAAGGTATAAGTTGTTTATATAAGCTATCATGGAGACAAGGAACTAATTTGAAAGCAGCTTACGATCATGTCATAAGCTATTTCAATAAATTCTTTAGAACAGTCTCATAAGTGTTTATGCTAGTAAATAAACTCAAATAAGTAAATCAAAACAGGAAGGTTTTAATTGAACTATTTAAACTAGCTTATGCTTGTTAAATTGTTTATAGAAACATTTTTTTTACAAAGTCAATAACATTATGAATGACTGCTAAACTGCATTTTTCATGTTGTATACAGATGACACTGGTATGTTCTATGGAACGAAATTCTTTAATGATCTGTTGATGGAAGCTGGACCAAGTGGAAATGTTCAATCAGAAGTGCTTCTTCAAAAGAACAAGGAAACATTCACACTCAACCAAGGTTGGGCATTTCCTAGAAGAGTCTACTTCAATGGTGAAGAATGCATGATGCCTTCACCTGATACCTACCCCTACCTCCCTAATTCTTCACCTGTGAATGTCCTCAACTTCCCAACATTCATTATCTCATTCCTTCTCCTGCTAGCTCTTTGGTGAATTGATACATAAACCAGATTGGATTGACATGTCAAAATTTTGAAGCCAAGTATTGTTATCCTCGGAATCCACAACAACAGGTATGAAGACTCTTTGAGGCATTCTTTTAAAACATCACATTGTATTGTGTTGAATGTGTGTTGTGATTCATGAGCACTAGTAAGTAGCTTGATGATAAATACAGCTCACAGCCAAGATTTTTGACTTATGTAAATAAGTGTTTTGCAATGTTGTAACAAATACCTCTTCTATTCTATCTGTAATACAATGTTCATGTTTGAATAACCAACTTAAGTGTTTATAGCATAAACGCTTATCATACATGTAATTAAGTTGTTTCTATAACAAAAAATAATATAAAGTCAAACTATTTTGATAACTTATCCCAAGAGCTTATAGAAATAAACTAAAAATAGCATATAAACATGTCATAAGCAGTTACCATAAGCTCTCCCAAACAGTCTGACAAGTGTTTATGTCGGTGAATAAGCTAAAAGTCAATCCAAACAGACCCAATATTGATTCAAAGCAAGATAAGAAAAAAAATAAAAAAGATTCTAAGCAGGAAACAAGTAGAAAGACCATTAGCATTTCAAGTCCGCACAAGATTCATCAAGCTTATATTTTCATTTAATGTTGATGTATATATTTGTTATAATTACAGATAAAGTTACAATAAGGATACATGTAACATTGCATCACAACAGACACAAATAACAAAACAGTAACATATTCTAACACCAATATGCTGAATCCTACGTAACAATCCTGGGATGCATGAGCAAATCTCGAATCGCCGCCCGTGTATAGTCAGTCCCTCTGATCGCCTCGAAAACCAAATTGACATCACAAATATGAAGCCAAAACTGGTTAGACTGAAAATTTTCTATAACAATGATAAAGTATAATCACAGGTTGGAACCTTAAACATATACATAGAATACTAAGACTGCCAAGGAGGCGATTGCTAAAGCAAACAATGAAACCTCTTGCCGCGAACCAGCATTAGGTAACCATGGATAAGCATCAGGTGGTGGCATCACACAGTTGTCGCCGTTGAAGTAGATCCTTCGAGGGAAAGCCCAGCCCTTATCAAAAGTGAAAGTTGATTTATCCTTTCGGAAGAGTAGCTCAGATTGAACATTGCCACTAGGGCCGGCGTGATTAAGAAAATCATTATAGAACTTAACTCCCCAAAGCATTGCCGTATCATCTGTGAAAAGCAACTCATTTCAGAAATTATGAATACAATAAAAAAAAAACTTTGCACAACCAAATTTAGACAACTTTCGTGACAACTTTTTAAGTGGTTAACACAATTCAAATAAACGGTTAATTAAGTTCAATACTTGGTTAATGGATATACCAGGTGTCGAAATTCATTCACCACGAATTTGGACACAGTTATCCATAATTTTTGGGTGTTAAACTACATGTAGATTGGAACACATGAAAAAAGTGGTTAATCACGTCCAAATTTGTCGTTAAAGAAATTACATTGATGGTTAATGAGTTTTGACACCTTGAATATCCATTAACGATCTAAGGAAATTAATTAATCACCTATTTGGACTGTGTTAACCACTTAGATTTGTTGTTGCAAAAGTGGTCAAATTTTAGTTGTTCAAACAACACAACTAGAAAAAAAATTAAGGCGTAAAAGTTTTGATGTTTTACAACAGTATTTTAGAAATCTATTATTCAAGAAACGAACAAACAAGGTGGGATCACACTTACTTATTAAACCATAAGGATTTAATGACTTGTAGTTGAAACTGAACAGCTGAGTCAGATTGTCGAAGTTTGGATGCTGAACAACCAAGTTCCAATCGGAATAATTCATACGGTAATTAAAATTAGTAATGGAAACCTTCACACGCCAGTATTCCTTGTAGTTAACCTTAACATGCCAGTGGATTCGGATTGGACACATATGACTAGTACATTGAACCAAAGGTGATAAGTTATTCTTTCCGTTACCAGAAACAACCGATGCCAAATGTGGCGTATTTGGACTGAAACCAACAAGAAAAGAAATATGAGTTTACAGTATAAAATCTAGAAGGAAATCGTAGTAGTGTTGGTGAAAGAAACATACTTAACACAAGTCCCCGACTGAGATGAGTTACTCTGGCAGCCACATGCACATGTTGGGCAGGGTACAATGGTATCGTTATAGAAAGATGAGAGGGAGACACAGCAAGTGGGAGTTTTCTGAGCTAGAAATTGCGAATATGTGCATGTAACGTTCCATGTCACTGCAATGAATCAAAATGAAGTTAAGTACAGACAAAGACACTAGACACAAAACTAACACGTCGAAACAAGTAATAATTTAAGAAAATGGAATAATTAAATGTAATCACATATATCAGTGTTTTGTCAGTGTTGGACACAAGCCATGCATTCAATCTGAAGTATCAGTGCTAATAGCTTGTGACAACTGACTTTTAAGCATATCAATTTTAAATTCAAACACGAGTGCCATTTTCTGTTGCCAACAAAAACTTCAACTATGGATGGCAATTTCTTCAGTGAAAAGTGTGACATTAATAGGAGGCATAGGAAATTTAAATAAACATATTTAAAACTGCAAAATAAGTACAGAAGTTCGTTAACTTACTGAGTGCTTGAGTCACTCTCCTTTTGTCCGGTTGAATAAACTGAGTAGGTCTCACAATTTTTGCCGGCCCACAAGTATAACCAGGTCCCGGGGCATTCAAGGTGAAGTTTTTAGGCACTTTAACAGTTTTGTTTGTGGTTCCGGCTCTACCAACACTGATTTGAAACGCCCCAACTGCCATGGTAGGATCTTGAGCCCATGAACTAAGCACACCACCTTTGCAGCAATTCGCAATTTGCTGATTGTAAGGCGTTCCGGGAAGTAAATCTACAACGGTTGGATTCTTTTTACAGCAATGTGGAACATTTCCTTTAAATTTTGAACAATCGCCTTGTTCTGTGGTCTGTGATCCCACCATACTCCAGATTACCTCCTTTTTTGCCCATGTCCATCCTAGTGACCAGCCAGGGGAAGCGATGTGACGATATTGTTGGAAGTTGTTCATCGTAACTGTGGCCTGCACATTCAATTGTTCAAAATATATCTAAATAACTAATGGAACAAAAACAAACACAATTTATCTCAAACAGATCCTCATTGAAGCAAGAACTGATATTTCAAATACAAAATACAACAGACATGAAGATGTCGATTCATCACAAAAAATGTACTGAACACAGGTAGAAATAAAAGTAGCCAAAAACATTCGAACACCATGCATAGTTTACAACATATAGTTTACTTATCATATGAATAGCCGAATAGGTGATATTGTAAAGAATATACTTACAACATAACCATCAGGGGTCCATTGTATAATATCCCATTTGATTGTGATATTCCCATTTGGGTCAAGTGGGTCATAAGCATCTGAAAAAGTTAAACCAAAAATAGTAAGTACATCAAGTAATGATCAAACAATGCAAACAAACATATTGTTCAAGTCAATTGATCAAAGTCTGTATTATGAAAATCATAATTTTTCACTTTTTACATATTGAGATGGTTGATTCATGACTCCATCTTTTACACACCAAGATATCTCATATCTATAACCACACAACCTATGCTAATGTTCTCTTATTATAGGATTTTTCAAGCACAACTCTCATGTAAGAAAACATAATTTCAACTTTAGCCATGTTTGGTTACACAACTTAATTAAACACTTATCATCTAAGTGCTTATGTATAAGCTATTTCTACCACAAAAGATAAAATAAAGTCAAACAAGTTTTTATATAAGCTATAAGTATCAACTGTTTTCATAAACTATCCTAGAGTGCTTATAGAAATAAGCTAAAAAATAGCTTATGGACATGTCATAAGTTATTTTCATAAACAATATCACAAATAAACACATACATACTACTCACTTGACTTAGCAAAAGCTAAAATGCCAAATAATTTCTTACCAAAAAAACAAAGATAGTAAGAAGAACACAAATTTCTTCGTTTGTTCCATATATAGCAAATAACAACAAAATAGTCATCAACAAAAAAGTCACAAGAAGATAATACTTCAATAAAAAAATTACAAATTTACACAAAACCCACTTTTTAAATCAAATTAAAAAAAACAAAGATTACATTTTTCACAAGCATTAATTCCAAAAATCAACATATTATAAACCAACAAAAAATTATGCAAAATACAGAAAACTATGATATAAAAAAAAAGAAAAAGAAAGAAAGAGTGTGTGATGAAGTGAACCTGTTGAAGTGAAAGAAAGTAGAAAGAAGAAGAGAATGCAAGGAGTTGGTTTTGATAAGAAAGAGAAACCCATTTTTGTTCTTGCTTGAAAAATGTGTATGTGGGAATTATGGTGTTGTTGTTTCAAGATCTGTGGAAGTGAAGAGAAGACTCTGGGGAGAGAGAGAGAGAGAGAGAGAGTGGAGAATGTGGAAAATAAATAAAGAACAGGAGGAGACTGACTGGATGGGATGTGTAAGTGTTGTTGTGTCTCCCAGTTGGATCCTCTCTGTTTAAGAAAGGTATATAAACAACAAAATGAATGTTTTTTTCTTCCTGTTTTTTGTTTTTTAGTTTTATTTAATTTTATTATATATTATTAAAATAAACATTTACGCTTAAAATTAGATTAAGATTTTCTCCATTTATAACTTTTTTCATTTGTTGCAATTTGGAGAGAGATAGACACATAAAAATAAGTGGTGGGTCCTATCATTTAATGGATCCCACCATCATTATTTTTGTGTGTCTATCTCTCTCCAAATTGCAACAAATGGATACAATTATAAATGGAGAGGATATTTACCCCTTAAAATTACTTGAAATCTTGAATGATCTAAAAAAATTATATATGAACATCCATTTTGTGACAACTTTCTCTCTCATATTCACATTGTTTTTTACTTTATCTCTCTATTGTTTTGGTTTTTGTGCAAATACCTACTTTTTCTTTGTAAATTATGGTTGTCACATAAGTTGTCAACCAAATGATTGTTCAAATAACACTCATAAAAAAAACCAGTTAGTTGAATGAAATGATAAAAAAAAACTTTTGTAATCTAACAAGATATCTATTTTGAATATCATATTAGTGGTATTATCTCATTCGAAGATTAATCTCTGCAATTGTTCCAGTTCCAATAAATCATAATCAATTGGTTTCTTCAATATATCATAATTAATGAGAATATATGAACCTATTATATGTTTTTAAAAAAAGATAATATAGGCAGATGTTGGGGTTCGAAATCAGACACACTATATATTCATTTTAGGGTTAATTAAGTTTTTAATCCCTATAAATATTCACAGTTTTGTTTTTAGTCCTTATAAAATAAAATCACACTTTTTAGTCCCAGTGACATTTTCCTTAAGCGTTTTAGGGACCAAAAATGTTGATGGAAATTTTTGACAGGGACAAAAAATGTTGATGGAAAAATTTTATAGGGACTAAAAATGTTGATGGAAAATTTTATAGGGACTAAAAAGTGTGTTTTTGTTTTGTATGGACTAAAAACAAAACTGTGAATATTTATAGAGATTAAAAACTTAATTAACGCTTCATTTTAAATAGTAAATTTTTAGTCATTAGACAATTTGAAAAATAAATAAATAATACCATTTACATTTTTTTTTACCAAAGTATCACCTCCCCTCCATCCTAAACTCCCAAGTAGAACTAAAGATGTATTTTCAAACAAATTATAGTCTAAAAATACATTTCTATAGCATGTATGGTATTTTTTATTTTAAAAAAAGTGGAGGTGAAAAGTAGTTCCTAGTTTATTTTAGCCCTATTACATACATTAGAACAGTTTAGAACAACTTCTGGTATCAAATTTAAATGTATGGTTTTCACATATGTTTTTATACATGAGAAATGTTTTTTACTTGTGAATAGTTGAGGATAGGCTCGTTCAATTTTACAAATATCAAAGGTTTCTCCGAAAAATAAAATGGATATTAGTTTTTTGTTCAACCAAAGAGAAAAAGAGCTGGAAAAATGGTAGGTGTAATAATCGTTGAATTTGGCTTGCTAAACTTATTGTAAGAGCTAAGTGGCATGCGTGTGTAATAAAAAAAGTCGTTTTACATTATAATATGACTAAAACTAATACATGTAATTTTGTCAACAAAATAAATTAATAAAAGTAAGATGTACCCACTTGATATTATAAATATTTCATTTGGTATAGCAAGAAAGTATATAATAACAATTGGAATTTTTCTTGCATTAAATCAGACATAAAATATGCCGTGTGAGTTGTTTCTTTAAGCCTTGATTGATGAAAGAACATATTTTATTTAAAATGGATTAAAAATGATTGTGATGTTGCAATTTTACGAGGATAACACTTGAATAATATTGTGGTGTTAATGTCATGTAATATTTATCAACTACGGTAGAATTAATGATTCAATTAGAATAAGAGAATGTATCTTATAATGAAGACCGCATACCTTTTATTAATGAGTTCAGTCGGTTAGTTAGTGGCTTTGAATTTCGATGGGATTTATGGATGAATATTTAGTTGTCATAGAAGATGATGATTTAATCACAAAGTATCTCCATGTAAGTTGCAAGAACAAGATAACGTTCCATCTTTTGATCATAGATCTTTACAAGTTGTGTCTTGACCTAACCCGAAACAAAGATTGATATCATAATTTATCATGTAGCATTTTGGTTTGTTAAAAAAATTAATTTATCATGTAGCTTATCACCTTTCCCTAAAAAAATTGTAGCTTATCCCCTTTTTCATTTTTACACCTAATTTTTATGCTCGCTTTATTTTTCCACATAATTTTGTTTCTATTTTCTTACCATATAATACTAACCTTTTTACGCTCATGCATTCTATTATTGCAAATGAATTTATTTCTAAAACTTGGAGAATTCACCTTTTTTTTTTAAGGAAAACTTGGAGAATTTACTTATTATCATGATATTTATCACCATTTTTCAATTATAATTTATGAGATTTAAACTTATTACCGACAAAAACATTACGAAAATAGTTTCAAGTGCATCCAATGTATGAGCGAAAAGATTAAAAGAATGTTCGCATTTCAACTATTTTTTTTTTCTTATTCAAAATCTTGTAGCTTTCTAAATGTCCTTTTGCAACGTTATTCTTTGAAATATAAAATTAGTAAAAGAAATAAAATATATTTTAAAAGTTTAGTTTCACCTACCACTTATATATCTATAAATGTGTTTTTTCATCAATCGTTTTCTATAATATGGAACAATCGAACATGATGAATTCAGATTAAGTACAGCTATTGATAAATCCCTGTCTTAATCAAACCAACTAAGTATGAAGATTCATGAAAGCAACTCTAGCCATTCGGTCAACTCTTCCATAATTTTGTTATGATTTGTTTGTTCACAAAATGAAAGACGAGTTATGATATTTGTATAACTATTTGATGACAATTATTTAATGATAACATTTTTTTTTATTTTAATGGTAAAAAACAATAGAAAGAAAAAGAAAAAGAAAGTTATCTAAATGACTGTACAAATATCATTTCTTATTAAAGAATTTGTAGTGTTCAAAATTATTATGCTCCATTGAGAAAACATAAATAAATTAGAATGCTCTCTCCTCTAAAAATTATAGGGTTAATAGTGTTTTACCCCCTGTAATATAGGGTACTTTTGAATTTGCCTCTGTAATTTTATTTTTTTTGGATTCGGTCCTTGTAAAATAAAGATTCTTCAGAAAACCCTCTGAACCATATGACTAAACAGAATCTCTTATGTGGTGCTGACATGGCACATGACTGTGTACATTATCAACTTTTTCATTTTTTTCCTGCTTCCATGTGTATAATTCATTTCCATGTAATTATGTAATTTAAAAAATAAAAAACAAAAAAAAAAAAAAAAATCATATTCCTCATCTTCTTCCTTCTCCTTTTAGATGTTCTTCATCATCTTCAACATTTCATCTTCTTCATCACCTTCAAACCCAAAAAATTCATGAATTCAAAACATTCTTTTCTAAAAAATCCAATTTTTTTCATCAAACAAACCAAAAATCATCAAATTGTCATCCATCCTCTTCAAAAAAATTCTCATCAAATGAACTTGAAATAATCAAATTAACATCCACCCAAAATCTTGAATAGTATCCAATTAAACTCCAGCTGAAAATCATCAAATTCACATCCACTAAAAAATACAGCCAAACCCCAAAACAGGAAATCCAAAAAAAAAGGTTGTGTTTCGATTTAGAAGAAGAAAAAATGGGTTGCATGGATCACCATACTATTAACACCAGACTATCCACTTCGGCCTTCACGTTTTACCCAAATCTCTAAGTGTCATTGTCGCAAAGCCCGCAACCGCCACGACTCCCATGGTCGTCGTTGCCGTGGAAAAGCAAGTTGCCACCAAGAATGACAGTGGGGTGGGGTGGGGACAGGTTTTACCTTTTCCGTCCCCATACCTACTCTCATATACTTACCTGTTACCCTACCCATACCCAGCAGGGATGAGAAATCGAATCACATCCCCGTCCCCGATGGGTTCAAATATCTCTGCCCCATCCTCATCCCTATAGTGGATAATTTTTTTCTAATAGAAGTAAAAGTATTTTTCAACCCGAGCGCGATGTTGTAATGGATTACCCATCAAAGAGATAGTGACGATCAACGACTATGATGATGGAGAAGAAAGAGGCCGAGAGTGTGAAATATGGAAGGAGAAAAGAGAGAACTATGATAAGCGAGTGTCTGAAAGACTGAGACTCTGTCTGTGTGAGTGAAATATGATTTAGGTTTTTGGTTTTTATTTATATAAAAAGAGTAATAAATTGATTTTCTATGTTCGGGACGTGTTTTAGTATGGGTTCGGGGTGGATACATATATTCCTGTTACCCGTCCCCGTACCCGAGTTTTGTCTCACCATTTAGCTGTGTCAATCAATCTTATTTGTTTAGATCTACTTTTTATTATTTTTCATTCTTAATCTCCATGACATTAGATTATTAATTTGTTTTTTCTAGAAATTTCGAAACAATCAAACACCAAAATTATATTATGAATGCAATGAACTTGAACAGGTGAATAATCGTAGCTAGAAGAAAAAATTAAAAACAAAAAATGGGAGAAGTAGAAATCATGAACATAAATTTAGTTTTCCAAATTTGATAAATTTTCTTCAGTGATTTTTTCCAGTTAAGGAAGATGAAGATAAAGTGGGTAAGTTGATTCTGGATTTAGGGATTTTTATTGGATTGTAATTAACTGTTAAATAATTGTGTTGTTTTTGATGATTAGAATATTATTTGTCAAAGTTGTGTTGAATTTTTTTCATGAATTTTGGGATTGTAGTGCGAAGGTTTGAGTTTGTGAAGAAACAAGAACATGAAGAACAATAAATGCGTGTGGTGGGTTTGTGAAAAAGTTTAATGAAAATCCCCAAATTCAGAATTATTTCATGATTTTTGATGTTTTTTTAATTATATAATTAGGTGCAATTAATTACACGCGTGGACCAATTACAAAAAATGAAAAAGTTAATAATATACACAACCATGTGCCACGTCAGCGCCACGTAAGAGCTTCTGCTTAGTCATATGGCTTGAGGGGTTTTCTGAAGAATCCTTATTTTACAATGACCAAATCCTTTTTTTTATAGAGGGCAAACCCAAAATTACCATATATTACAGAAGGGTAAAACACTATTAACCCAAAATTATATTATGCTCCATAATCAAACATGAACCGAAAGCTGAAGCCTGAAACCACGTGTTGTGGGGGTACACTGCGGACGGTGATTGATATTAAGGGTTAATCTTTGTTTTGTTTTTTCTTAATATTGAGTGAATTTGGTTTTCGTCTAGGTAAAATAAACAAAAAATATATTTCATTCCTATAATATTAAGATTATTCACTGTTGATCCCTCACTTAACATCGTTCATGTGAATATATCATCGTACATGTGTCATTTAAATGTAGCTAAAATGAAATTAACTTTTTTGAATTAGCAGAGCATATTTTTGTGAGTTGCCCTGTTTTGGTTATGTATGACATCTTATTCGGCAATGGCTTGACATCTCCTATGTTGATTCTATTTGTGTGTTTGATCACTTTCTTCGATTTGGTCAGATGGGTGGTAATTCAAAATCTATTCGATCTGCTTTATATTTAATTTGGTTTTCGTGTGTTTGGGAGCTTTAGAGAGAAAGGAATAATAGGATTTTTAATAATAACAAAGGAATCGTTGATACGATTGTTGGATAGAATTAAGCTCCTCCCTTTTTTGGTGGTTGAAGGCAAAAAAAAATGTTACAAATGTAAGAGAGTTTCTTTAGTATTATTATTTCAGCCTAATTTTAATAATTTCCATTTTATTTTCCGATTTGGATTTTCAGCCCATTAGGATTTCCTTAGTAAATAAACACTCTAGTTGTAGCCAGAGAGGCAGTTTATTCATTCAATAATATTTCAGATATTTTTTACAACTTCTGGTTGGTTTTGGAACCCTATTTTCACAGGTTTGTCGCATGCAAACTTGTCTGCTTTCAATCTAGGTTTAGCGCTTGCGAGCATTTGCTTCCAACTGTGTCAGGTGGCATCAGAGCAGGTTTTCTCTTGTTCTTTCGTAACGTGATCAACCATGGGAGATCTACCGGTGACGATAGCAAAGCTTGAAAGCATAATCATGACTTTTACCACGACCATTAATGCTTTGACTGCACAAGCAACAAGGTTAACAACTTATGTGAATAACAACAACAACAACAACAACAACGGAAACAATCAGAACAGAGGAGTGATGACCAAAGGAGTATTAAAACAATTGCCTATGATTTCGGGACATTTGTAATGTTTTCTATATTTGAGTATGTAATTCTATTCTTCCCGAAACATAGCAATTTTAGGGGGTTCTTGAAGTAAAACACGAAGAAATCAAGCAAATCAAGACCTCAAAAGATTATTGGCCTTTGGAAAGATGAAGAATGAAGATTCAAGAGGCCTAAAAAGACTTTACAAAGGGAGGAATTATGTTTCAAATGTCCAAGACAACTTAACTATGAAGAAAACACCTCAACAGACGAAGAATTTAGCAAAACAAGAAAAGTAATGCACTAAAGCGCCTAGCACACAAAACGAAGTGCCTAGGCGTATAAAGTGAATAACTAAAGCGTTTGGCCCATGAACCTAGGCGCCTGAAAGTCCAAGGCACATGCACCAGGCGCATGAACCTAGGCGCCCCGCACCTGTGACTTGCAAAAAAGTCACTTTTTGTGAATTTTTCGCCCATAAAAGCCCGTGAATTTAGCCCAAGTTAGTTCAATCTAACAATGTTAACATCTAAAAAAGTTTGTGTCCTTACTACATATTTGATTTATATTGCCCTTTTTAAAAAAGAAAACATCACAATCCAATCATGTCGTTTACTCCAATTTTTGCTATAGTTACGAGAAAAGCAAATATGACATTGAAGATTCATGTAGTTTGTATATGGGATATAACTTCGAGAAAAAAAATCCTTCTGAAGTTACCTATATGAATATGTTATTTATACATCTTTCTAATATACATTTACTTTTATGTATAATTTTTGCTATTTACTAACATTTTATTTCTTTCTATTGGTGTAACAGAATTTTTGCTATTTACTTATGTTTATTTCTTTCAATTATTAATTTACTGTTTTCAGTGTTCGTTTGTTTTTAATGAAATATTTATTTATTTTAATACATATTAAAATATAAGATTCGAGCGTCAGCCGACTAGTTATTTTGGTGGTAGCCGGGGTTTGAACCTCAAACTTTGTATATATTATGCATTGTCTCTATCAACTGAGTTAAAGTCATGAGGACCATTAATTTAACTATACTGAAAATACAATAAACTAGCTCATAAGAGTAAAAATCGAATGAAATTTATGATTGATAAATATTGTTGTCCCTTACGAACCACAAGAATCAAATGCAGCCGAAAATTATTTGCACGTTCATGCATTCCCACCACAACTTGTTGCACATATAATAGGATAGAAAGTGTTCTGTAATGTAAATTGTGTAGTTAGTTACCTTGTATTGTCAACTTGCCATGTTGTGTGTGTGAGAATAAAAGACCATGAATGCCAGCTATTTAGTTGTGAGAGGGTATATGCGTGTTGTAAGGTCTGTCACGTGTATGACTATATGGTTTTTCATTTCATTTCATAAAATAATAATAATAATAATAATAATAATAATAATAATAATAATAATAATAATAATAATAATAATTTAAAGTGTAATTTGCTGATGTGTCACATCACCAATACCCCCTATTTTTAATTAATCTCTCATACATCTATAGATACATCAGCAAATTTTTATTTATTTTTTATTCTAAGCTTTACACTTGCTTACTCTAAACTACAATTTATTTCACGTACCATTTTTCACTTCCCATATAAGTTTTAAATTAACTCTCCATTAACTTGATTTCATGCATATTTCAATCAATTAATACATCATGATCTATTATATTCAAAGTCATAGGTTACATTTATTAGTTTTTTTTTTTTTTTTACACATTTATTAGTTATTGTTATTCTATTCATTTTACCTTTCCTATAAAAAATTTCTACTAATCATCTATAACAGGACAAATGTATTTGCTAAAACACTTTCATTTTTTGACTTACTGTAGAGAACTATATACATTCTTGTCAAAAAAGAAGATAGAGCACTGTATAGACCTATTTATTATACTTCTAATGTAAGATAGAGCAGTATGAGTTATATTTCTTATTGATTGTTTCTATTCCTTGAAACCCATCTCATAAGCTTGGGGAAAAACTATTCCGGACCAGACCGCGGTTTCATAATAGTTCAATAGTGATGCAACAACGGTCCAGCAACAACCTATCAACACAAGACCAGCAGACGGGCACAACGCCTCCAAAGATACCTACACAACACTACCTTAAAACGACCTTGGTTGTAATCTTATCATCCAATGGTCAATCACGACCCAAAATGTCTATATAGTGTAGCATCTTTGCCACACAAGGTACACAATCACATAACCATTAAAACACATCTACATATGTTCACAACTGCACTTTTAAGCACCTCTCTCTTTCTCAAATACTGACTTGAGCGTCGGAACATGTTTTTTTTTTGCAGGTACCGCCGTAGAAGCAACCTTTAACCTCATCAGAGTTCATCTTCCACCGTACCAGTCTACCGCAACATGAGTACCGTTGTCATGCCATCGTTGAGCTCTGTTCCCGAACAGATCATAAGGCAACGTGGAGCATGTAGAAGCATATCAATCTATTTACAAAGGCCTAAACATTGGGATATTAAACACCACTAGATTATTAATGAGTCTTAATCCTCATAAAAAATTCGAACAGAACAATGACGACGAAGAAAACATAGGTCATGATTCGGCCAACAACCATATCCTCACATGATCTAGCTTTATTGCTCGATTTCGGCTTATTTTGCCGAAAATAAAGTTGGAACAACTTTTGAAGTCAAGGAAAAAGAAATTACTCTAATAGCAAATCTTGAAGAACAAAGTAACATACCACACACTTCTAAAGAGGTGGTTTTGATTGAAGAACTGGATGATATAGAAACTGTTCAGAGTGAAAATCAAAAGAATTCTCATGGTATGAAACATTTGATTGTATTTTGTATGATTCCACTTCAGGAATTGAAAATAGTTGGTTTGATCAAATAGGGAAATTAGAAGCAAATAATCCACTTGATGAAGTATATTTGGCTGAAAAAGGTGAAAAACCTAAACCCCTACCCTTAGTTTTGTTTACACCTAAAAATAATCACCCTATTAACCGAGTTCGACAAATAGGCAATTAAATAATCAGGCGATTCTAGAGCAGTTTAGCAAGAGAGTTGATTCTTTTTCAAGGTCGCTAACTTAGAATGTGGGTCATACAATACTCTAAACTGAGTCAAAGATATAGTGGGATTGGACAATGACGTCTTACCAATGACACCTTCTCTCAACTCAAGTAACCATCTTGAGGAATGAGGGAATTGACATGATATGTAGTGGTGTTGTGCAGAAAAAGACCTTATCAATGGATTATGTTGAGGAAAGGAAGTTGTAGCCAAATGTGGGGAGCCATGACCCCACTACCAAGGGAGCTATCTGATGATAGAATAAAATATGCTATTTTTAGCTATGTTTTTAGTATATTTTCTCGCATTTGAAGCCAATTTAGAAGTCAGTTAGAAAAGTTGTCAATGCTTTGAGGAACTTTTTGTATTGTTTTGATTCGAGTCGTTACTTTTATCCTATATCATGCAACTCCATAGGTGTTTTGAACATTTTGTAGTGAGAAATCATGTAAATTGACAAATCAAGACATCACGTGAAGGATCGAGGATACAAAAATTGAAGACAATGGTTCTAATAAGATTTTTGAAGACAACGCAAAGTGAAAACAATTCATTTAAAGTTTCAAGTCATCATAATACGGAAGAACGAGCGAAAAAGGATCGACAATGGCTGAAATCGCACCGGAGGAGCTGCCTCTTGCGCCCCTGTGCATGAGACCTTGTTCCCCTACAAATGGAGCAGCATTAGGTACTTCCCAATGCAGCCTTGCAGCCCATACCATGCACCCCGCGCATGTACACGACCAGGAAGTGCTGATTGCTTAATTTTGAAGTCCTTTTTGGTGGAAAAACCCAATTTTCACTCCGTTAGCCCCTAAGTAACCTTGAACTATAAATAGACACCCTTGCATACTCTTTTATTTCAGAAAGCTAACAGAGGCAAGGCAAGGGTCAAACATCAAGAGCTTCAAGGCAGAGGATCTTCATCCTACTCTTGTTCTCTCTAGGGTATGTTTTTATATTGTTTTGTAATTATGTCGGTTGCCATGAGCCAGTAAACCTCTTTGATTAGGGTTCCATAATGAACCCCTTATTATTTTTTGGATTCTTTTAATAAAGTTTTTATTCAATTTATAATCTAAAGTCTGACTTAATTCGTATATATCTGTTTCTATTCCACATCCTAGATGGAGCAATGTCGGGATTGACAACCCTCGCCTCCATTCAAACAAGAATGTTGTGAATTGCTTAATTTCTAGTATAATTGAATCTAAGTATGAATTTAGGGTTATAACTCATCTTTAGGGACCCTCGTAATTTGCAAGAGCGAATTGCGAGGAAAGCTATGTCCACTGGTTCATCACCGGGTTATACTCTACTTTCTTAAATCTAATATAAGACAAGTCATAAACTAATGTTTTCTTAATTTAATTTCCAACAAAGACGAAGGGAGGATTCAAAGATTCCCTAATCGCCGTTAAAACTTTTGAATCAACCAAAATTAATCTCGCATTGGGCAGGATAATTAAAACCATGCATCCACTCAATCTCTTCTTTTATTTACTTTTTTATAAATAAGTTCTGCTAATTACCGAGTTGAACGACAATCCCTGTGGAGACGATAACTCTCTACTTTATTACGTGGTACGATTTTGTGCACTTGTCTAAATTTACGTCATCATGTTTTGTGCACCGTTGTCGGAGATTGTTGATATTTCGATGAAGGTAATCAGTAGAATTTTTTTTGTGAATAATTAGGTAAGTATTTTAATTTTTTGTTTTTAATTTTATTGATATTGTTTTCCATTTTCAATTTTTTTTTAGGGTTAGGTTATTTTTCTGTTTTATTGTATTTTAGGTTTGATCCTTAAAATTTGGGTTAGTTCCTAGTTTCTAGTTTAAGTACATCTTTTAGGAATAGTTTTGTTTTAATTTTTTATTTTAGATTAGATTAGTCTTTATTTTCATTGTTTCTAGGTTATATGAGATTTAGTTTGTTTTTATGTATTTCCTTTTTCGTTATAGTCTAAATCTGTATCACAAGCTCTTCTTAAAATTCCTTGCGAGTTGTTTTATGCCTGGTGCAAATTCATGTACATTGTTATTCGACTCTGACATCGAAAAAAACAGAAAGATCTATTCGGAAATTAATCCGAGAAGCAAAAGAAGAAGTAGATGTTCTACTTCCAAGTCTTAGTGACTTTTCATCCAACGAAGAGATGGGAGAATCCGAACGCATACCACTAGGAGATTACATGAGGCTTGACAACATTGTTGAAGTCACCCATGGGTTCCAACCAGCGAACCCTATCCGCTTTGACATCAAGCACTCAGTTCTTTCCGCACTAAGGGATAACCAATTCAGAGGTAGCGAAACCGAAGACGGTATTGTTCATCTAAATCACTTTTCAGAAGCTTGCATCACCATTAATCCAACATGAGTTACGAAGTCTGACAAGAGGCTTCATTTGTTTATCAACTCTATAAGTGGACGAGCAAAAGATTGGCTCAATGCACTTCCAAGTGGCACCATAGCTAATTGGGATGATTTGAAGAAAGCATTCGTTCGCCACTTTTTCCTAAAAGTCAAATTCCATGAAAAAGGGAAGTAGAGAGCCAATTTCTAATAAAAAGACTGAGAAAATCTCTACGATGCAAGAGAAAGGTACAAGCTACTACTAAAGCATTGTTCCGGGCACAAGTTTTCAGAAATGGAAGTTGCATTAACCTTCACAAACCGTTTGAAGCCAACAACCCGCATGCTTTTAGATGCATCAACAAGAGGTACCATGAATAAAATTGCAGCAGAGATCTGAGAGCTCATTGACAACATGTCTTTGAACGGATATAGTGCTCAAAGTGAGAATAGAGGCGGGGTGAAGAAGTATGAGTTCTAAGCTTGAAAACACATGATGTCTAATTAGCAAGCAAAAAACTCTTTAGTGACAAAATATAAGCACTAGCTAAGAGGTTGGAAGCGTAAGAAGTGGAAAAAGTGTTCATAAGCGGAGTAAGCTGCAACCTTTGTGAGTAAGCTTATGAAAGTGGTGCATGCCTTCCAGCAAGTTTTGGGTTATTTGAAGAGCAAGTCAAGTATATGGGAGCGTATACCAAGCAACAACAAAATCCTTACTCAAACAACTTCTATTTTGGCTGGCCAAACTGTCAAAATTTCTCGTGGGGAGGAATCAACAATTTCCAACTACCATAAGCAACCAACCAACAACAACCGAAGAAAGATCTTGAAGAAGTCATAACCCAATACATGAAAACAACTCAAAGTCAGATTGACACACTCTCCAAATCATGAAAATCTCAAAGAAATATTGAGGTTTCAATTAGAAACTTGGAGACACAAAAGAGGAAGCAATCATCTGCAAATAATAAATGGAAAATCGGGGGGAGGGGGGGCACCCCTACATATAGCGGTTCAGTGATCTCCCATATTCCTCAACAGTACGAATCAAAAACCACAATCCTTCCGCACAAATAATAAATAGATAAGGGGAGTGGGGATCACCTTGTTGAAGTACGTGCACATGTATCACAGGACCAACAACTTTGTTGTTAACAAGTATTGAGTAGTCAGCTGATTTGAAAAACATGGCCATCCAATGGATCCACTTATTATCTAACCCCATTTTGATCATAAATTCCTTTATATACTCCCAATCCATGCGATCGTAAGCTTTGCTAATATCTAACTTCAAAGTGACCCATCCATCTTGACCTCTAGTTTTAGTTTTCATGTAATGAATGACTTCAATTGCCACCATAGTGTTATCAAGAATCGAACGCCCATGTATGAAGGCCGACTGGTTATTAAAAATGCATTTATGAAGGATAACTTTCAATCTATTGGCCAACACTTTAAAGATAAACTTATACAACACATTACACAAAGCCATTAATTATATGTCAATCCTTCATCATAATCTAAATGTTTGTCTTAGTATCTTAATGAAAGTTACTTTTTGTGTATGACAAAAGAGGGAGTAAAAGTAGAATTTAATTATCTCTTAACAATTGTTGAATTTTGTAGAATTTTAAATTTATTGTTTCTAATTGATTATATTCCTATTTAAATGCTTATTATTGTCATAATTAGCCAAGCTTATACTCAGTGGGAGCTAACAAAGCTCACATTCTGATGAATGAAGTTAATTAACTTAGACAATTGTTCTTGAAATACATAAGTTTGTCATCATCAAAAACGGGAAAATTGTTGAACCAAATTGGGTTTTATAACAACGTCTCTAATGTTTTGATGTCTGATGATAACAATGGATGAAAGAAAACTTGGGTACTTTTATGTTCTTTAAAATATGCACGACCATTTAATTAAATTATGATTTCAAAGTTAAGTTTTGGTTATGATACTCCAAGCTCTTAGCACAAAGGAAAACATTTTGGTTCTCAAGAGAAGCATTGGAAACTTTTGAAGACTTAGAAGATGTATAAAGAAAGGTCAACAAAAAGTCAAAGCTCTGATAAGGAAATGCTTGAAGCCTTGAAGACTCTAATGACACCAAGCTCGGATTGATTAAGACTATGAAGGAAGCAATTTTTTAAGGAAACGTCAGCTGTTTGGGTGACTCTGGCCAATTTTTCCTTCTTATGATGGAACATCGCTTTCAAAGTTCTGATAATATTGTTTGTCTTCTTTTGACCACATGCAGAAACAAACAAATTCAATGACAAATAAAATGTGATAGATTATTCTTTAAGAAGCAAATGATTCATCTAGTACTATTAAACGACATGAACCATTAGAGGCAAAATTTTCACAACAGATTCAAAGGTTCTCAAGAACGAATTTGATGCATTGACAATCTTCAAACAACGATTCTCTCATTTCTCTCATTTACAAAGACCTGAGCAGTTTGAGGAAATCAAGAGAGACTACAAATATTATACAAGTGTCAAAACTCTGTCAAATTCAAAAGCACACAAATACTTATTACAAACTTTATATCTTAGAATTTTTTAGTATCATAAGTTTCTTGAACCTTAAGTTTTGTTTACTACTCTTGGAGTACAAAGTGTAAACACTTTCAAATTTATTTGAAAAACTCTGATTGTATAAGTGCTCTTGTGTGAGGCAACAAAGTCTCAAACTTGTATGTTTGAGTAATTGTAATCTTGTATGATTATAATGAAAAATACCTTAGAGTGAAAGGGGACTGAACTAACCTTGAATTGTGGGGTGAACTGGGATGATTTGATTGAGTTGTCTCTCTTCTCTCACTCTATGATTATCTGTTTTCTATGTTTTGTTTAAACACTTTGAAAGATTTTAAGAAAAAGTCAACACAATTCAAACTTCCTCTTGTGTTTTTTCCACCTTCAGTTATTTGCTTAGATTTGGTGGTTTTGTTTTTGACAATGTATTTGTGACATTGATATGCGACGACGAAGGAATGAAAGTTTAGTCCATGCTACTTGATATATGCATATAAAATAATAGAAAACCACAAATGATAATTTATAGTTTTATTTATTCTCCTTTCAAACCGGGCAATTATAGTACATAAACACAATTAGGAAGCCTAACGTGACATTCTCTCTTAGGATGTTGTATCATTATGATGTAGAATTTTATTTAATTCATGGAAGTTATCTGAAAATATTGGCATTAAAGTGTCTTATATTTAGTGTAACTATTTTTTAGTCTCTTTAAAACTCAAAAGAATGAAGAAAACATGTTTTGTATTCTACCTAATGAGCCATATATGTTCTCCCATCAAATACCTTTATATAAGATGAGTAATGATGAAAGAGAATGCATTCAGTTATATTCGTTCGATCTTCATCCTACTGATCTACCAACTGACATGTTTTGATTGATAGAGGAGCATCATCAAGCTCAAAACAATAATTTGGAAATGCATTCCCTTTCTTCGCCACTCTCCTTATATGAAGGAATATGAGGTGAGAACTTATATAGTTCATTAGATAAAATACAAAACATTGTCTCTTCAGTCTTTTGAGTCTCTGAAGAGACTAGTAAATCTTTACACCATATATAAAGCACTTCAATTCCAACATTTTTTAGAAACATCAATAAATTAAATAAAATACTACATTTTATGATACAACATAATAATACAGCATCTTCTAAAAAAAACATAACCGTACAACATAAATTAACATAATAAACACAACATAGTAGATCACAAATGATTCAATCTAACATCTTTATCTTGTTCCTCCAAATTTCTTCGGGGGAATCAAACTTTTTTGAATATCTTCAAAATATCCGACCAAGCAAGCGTTCAACTCTATCGTCGACCGCGAGCCACCTTGAGTCCCTCTCCATCGAAGGGAGGGGGAAGGATACTTGTATGTGCTCTGACGCCCTAGTCAGTAAGGGGTTCAAGAGAGGGTGCGACTAATAATGGGGTAAGAAGTGTGTTACTTGAACCGATGCTAAGCATGTGTATATAGTGGATAAGTAAGGCTTTGAACGTCAAGCCTTTACCTGGATAGTTGTCCATGAGGGACATATGTGAGCTTCTGAGTGGTCTTCTTACATTAGATACAGACTCAACAATCATGATATGTTAGCCCGAGCCATTATCCAATGTAATTTAGGGTGTGACCATCATATTGTATCGCATGTTCCCGTGTCCTGGATCAGACCCGAGTCTAGCCAGAGTGGACATTGACTCAATCCAAAACAAATATTTTTATTTCCATTGTAAAACGACTTGATTTTTTTGGTGGTGTCCGAGATTCGAACCCCGAATCTTGTATATATTAATTATACATTGTCTTTACCAACTGAGATAAGCTCGGAGACAAAAACGAATTGATTTAAAAGAGAAGGGAATGGACAAAATAAATCCAACAAATAAGTCTAAAAACAACATTGAATGGAATCAAGTCAAACATTCATCCAACATAACTAAAAAAGAATAGAAATTAGTCAAACATTGTAAAAAAAACATTTTGCAAACGTTTCCTTCCCAAAACACCGCGTAGGCGCAGCCTTTTGTTGATTCCACAAAAACAAAACACAACACAACGTTGTTAAACTTAACCAATCATAATCATTTCCACATTTCAAATTGGATGATATTTCTGTTCTGATAACAAATTGTTTGATCAATCAAATGGCCCAACCTTTTGGACAAACTGAGATTAATTGGGACAAGTATTCTTCTCTTCCTTCATCCTTTTATTTATTTATTTATTTCATTTTTTGTTGAAATTTTATTTAATTTCTGAATGGTACTATTGTTTGATTATCATTGTTCATGTTTGTGTATATCAACATATTAATTATTTGGTGGAAATTTGATTTTTTCTATTAATACTTTTATTGGGTTTGGGAGATTTAGGATAAAAAAATGAAAAAGCTTATAAATTTATTGATTTCATAGGAAATATGATGGGAATTGTTGAAAAACGTGGTGATTGTTTGATATATTGTATATTGGAGGTGATTGCAATTGTATTTGCTGCTTTAAATTATTGATTTATTTCCCTGTTAAATAGTTATTTAGTAATGATTTTAAGATGCCCTTCTTGAATTTGTGTATGTTTGTTCTATCTTTATCTGTTAATGCTGGTTCTTTATGAAGATTTAGGGTTTCTTGCACTGAATTGAATTTTTGTTAGTATATATCTTAGGGATGAGGGGTAACCTTGGCGCAACTGATAAAGTTGTTGTCAAGTGACTGAAAGGTCACAGGTTAAAGTTCTGGAAACAGCCTCATGTAAAAACCAGGGTAAAATTGCGTACAATACATTAAAAGTGGTGGGATCCCTTCCCGGACCCTGCGTATGCGGGAGCTTTAGTGCACAGGGTTGCCCTTTTATATATATCTTAGGGATATGGTGATTCTTTGAGCTCATGGTATTATACTATGTTAAGAGTTATATATGGGATGGGTTATGACTGGGAGATATCCCTCACCTTACAAACCGGTTTTGTAGAGTTGAATTAGAGTTTATACACATAGCTTTGCACTGACTCCAATTGGGTCCCCCGCTAGTGGATGGTGGGATCGGTCCCTTGAACTAGTCGGCCTTCGGCCAAATAGCGAGATTCCAAAAAAAAGTTTCAAGCCAAATTCTAAGATGGTATCAGAGTCTTTCCAAGATTCGGGCCACTCGGGTCACGCTCCAGATGTCTAGTCCTGGGCGGCGTGGTGTGTGTTAAGAGTCTCGCATTAGATCAAATATGACCTGACAATGTGTTTGTATGTGAGAGAGAGGCATCTGTCACCTTACAAAGTCGGTTGTATGTTGAGTTAGGGCCCAGCCTAAATTTTAAGATGTTTTGATTAAATTTGCATCTACAAGCTCAGTATCCTAATTACATTCATTCATTCCTGCAGGCTAGATAAAACTAAGTTCTATGTCGTTGGAGCTGGACTCTTTACTGGTGTTACGGTAGCACTTTACCCGGTTTCAGTTGTGAAAACTAGGCTGCAGGTTGCAACAAAGGGCGCTGCAGAGAGAAATGCCTATTCAGTTGCAAAAGGACTACTTAAAACAGATGGCATCCCTGGTTTGTATAGAGGATTTGGTACGGTTATCTTTGGTGCAATACCGACCAGAATCATATTCCTCTCGGTTCTAGAGACCACAAAAGTGTCTGCCTTTAAAATGCTGCAACCATTTGGACTATCTGAAACTACACAGGCTGCATTAGCAAATGGAGTTGCAGGCATGACATCGTCACTTTTTGCTCAATCTGTGTTTGTACCAATTGATGTGGTACGAAAATCTTATTCACGTAGATATGGATATGGGTTTACATTCAGAGCTTCTGTTCTGGATGTTAACCTAGTTCTTCAGTTAGCTTCACAATCTTTGATGTTTAATTTTCACTGTTGCCAGTATCGGAATTCAGAATTTATTTAAGGACCTCTTTGGATAAACCACTTATTTGCAGCTTATAGCAAAAGCCCTTACCATGATAAGCGGTTATGTATAAGCTTAAATAAGCTATTTCTATAGCAAAAGATAAAATAAAATAAAATTGTTTTTGTAAGCTATATTAGAGAATTTAAGAAAATAAAATGAAGAAAGTTTTTGAAAATTGTCATAAGTTGTTTTCATAAGTTCTCCCAAATAGTCTCTCAAGATTTATGTCACGAGATAAGCTCAAATAAGTCAATCCAAACAGGCCCTTATAAGTCTTTTTGATGAGGTTCAACTGATGCTTCGTTTGAAGGGTGCCAATTGACAGACATGTTAGATACGTAGTGATTTTATTTTATTTTTTAAAATTTTTGTTTTGCCTATTTCCCTTGTGAGGAAGTTCCTTATCATATTCATTCATTCTCATTTATTTTCTTGTTGATCAAATTTTATTTTTTTCACCACAATATGGATTTTTCTGAACTTCTAATATCTAATTCTTCACTGGATGATATTCAGGTTAGCCAAAAGTTGATGGTGCAAGGATACTCAGGACATGCCCAATATAGTGGGGGCATTGATGTTGCTCGTAAGATTTTAAGGTCTGATGGCATTCGGGGATTGTATCGAGGGTTTGGTCTTTCTGTTGTTACTTATTCGCCTTCTAGCGCAGTGTGGTGGGCAAGTTATGGTTCAAGCCAACGCTTCATTTGGAGGTAAGACATGATAGTGCTTGTATTTTATGTCTTAATACATAGCAGTTGTTGCCACGTCGCATTGCCCCTTTTTTCTTTTAATATTCAAAACCCACTTGAGTTAGTCTAGTGGTGTTGTCTTGGGACCTTGGAGTGTGCTCCTCTCAAGGTCTGAGGTTCAATTCCCCTCGGTGCCAATTTCGGTGGGGTAGTCCATACAGGGCAGCTTAGGCTTTAAATGGGGCCCTCACAAGTGGACGGTGGGATTGGACCCCTCGGATTAGTCGGTCTCGCAACTGATATCTCTCTCTCCCCCACCAAAAGAGTTGGAGTGTTGGACAACTTCAATGCAACTTCCCATGATCGAGGCACTAACATGGTGTCAACTTTCTTGAAATACGAGATTCTGATCAGACATTCATTAAATGAAACCTATAAGTTTTTTCTTTTAAAGTTGGACCGGAGCGTTTGGTTGCTAGTCATGATTAGTATTAATTTGTCAAATCTTCGCACGGTATCAATCAAATACGTCTTTACTAAATTATACGGTATCTTTTATATGACGGTTACAAAGGTTAATTATGTTGTACACAAATTTCCAACGGCTTATAGGTCTTCCATGTAAGTTTTATGGGCTATGAAGTACGAACTTCGACACCGACACCTAACATGACATAGTTACATGACACTTCTAGTGTCAAAAATATAGGATATTAAATTTATTTTGGGACACTTGTCTGAGTTGTTGGACATTGGTCATATCATATGGGTGTCAGAGAGGAAGCAATCCTAATCACAGAGGTGTCTGCGCTGCATAGGTTATGGATATCTGTTGTGTTCCAATAACAATGCTAAGCTACAAAAGCACTGCCACAGTGAATTGCTTAAATCCGATAAATGTTCTTAATGTTAGATTGGTCAGATTAGTGTACTAGATTCCCACTATTAAGGATTGAATTACACATTGTAATATTTGATGCTGTAACCGCATCTGAATGCATGCAGTGGAATGTGTTAAGTCAAGAAAACTAGAATTTCCTTTTGGCTGAGAGAGCTTAGAAAAGGATAACTATAAGTTGATTTTGCATTAAACTTGAAATGTTTTTCTCTTAAACAAATTTTAATATTGTGGTAGCTTTTACAAATAATAGTGTAATGAATTTTTTTACATATGTGCTTGTCATTATTTTTATGGACACTTTATAATATTCAAGACAATTATCTACTGTTTGTATGGACAGATTCTTGGACCAAGGTGGCAAATATGATGAAAGCAGTCCTAGTGTGCAGAAGATTATGTTAGTTCAGGCTGCAGGAGGGATTATTGCTGGTGCAACTGCGTCCTGCATTACGACCCCATTGGATACTATCAAGACACGGTTACAGGTTTGCACAACCTAGTTTTCTTGCTAGTTCATTTCATTATACTGGGTGATGGTTATTGTGTATACTATTTGATGTATTTGTTTGTTATAACCTTCTTATGGAGTATTGGAAGTGGAAAATTAAGGTGTTTGGCCGTCTTTCGTGCAACTTCATGTTAACAATTACCTTTGCCTTCTAAGGGAATAAGAAAGTTGGATTCTTACTAAGCTGCTTCTATTTTCGTTCTCTTCATTCCTTGAAAAATTGTTTTTAATAAGGAAGTTTGCTCTTAAGGTATTAGAGCAAACCATTGAAGTGTTTTCACCTTAGAGCTTACGCTTTTGGGATAGTTGATTGGGATGGTTGATTCATGACATAGTATCAAAAGTTTCATCCTTGCCTCCCCTATTTATCTATTTAAAATTATAGTCAAATTTCATCTCAAGTTAATCAGGGACTCCTGCACTGTCCACGCTCAAAGCCGATAGGGCTCTTGCATGAGGTGGCATGTTTGAAGTATGATATAATACCATGTGATATGACATTGGTATTGGTCCTTAGCCCAATAACCAAGCTGAATAGAGAAGTTAGAGGAAGAGTGCTGATGTGTCAGTTTGTTAGAATGTGTAAGGGTTTATAGGCAGGAGGGAAGAGTGAATTCATTCAGAAATATTGTTAGAGAGTTGGTTAGGAGAGGTTTCTCTGGTTAGGAGCGTTGCTCAAAGAATAGGAGTCTCCCTGTTTATTTCCCATTATAGAGCCTTTGAGCTCCATTTTCAGTAAAACAAAAAAAAGCACATATTTGGGTTGAGCCTCAACCCTACAGAACGAGCTTGTCTATTTTTCATTTATCTTGTGTTCTAGATATTTTCCAGTCCTCCAACTTTGGGCTTTTTTATATTTCAAAACTCTTAACAACTAGCTATGTGCTTAGCTTGCAGACCTGTTAGGGCCATAGTCTCTGGTAAAATTATATGAAATCATTCCATCACTTGAATCGAACCTCTTTATTCTCATTTTGCTTTAGGTGTCAGCTTTGTGTTTACGAAAATAATTTCTGATTCTTTCTTTGGTACTCCCTGAGTTGTTAAATGGTGGCTATAGCATAGCAGAATTTGAATATAGCAGGATTGCTCCACGATATTCCATTCAGTACAAAATGTTGTCAAATAATAATGATAGCACTGTTTTATAGAGGAATTTGAACAAACTGCTATTTTCCGTGATTGACAACACCAGTTTTCTTTCTGTTCATGTTCTTGCAATCATTTTAACTGTAGAACTTAGTTTGTAAAGATGAAGTGATAATGATAAATTTTGTTTCGACATACATACATAATTGGTTTATTCAAGAATGCTGATGTTAGATTGTAACATCATTGTCCAAACGAATACTTAAAGCGTAAGAAAAGACTGAAAATAACATTTCATGAGCATTGTGTGGTTATGTTTTACTTAATTATTGATATTTTGTATCGAAATTACTTCTTATTTAATTTTTTCTGACTGGATAGTTCTGTACTCTAGGTGATGGGAAATGATAACAGAAGCTCTATAAAACAAGTTGCTAAAGATTTAATCAAAGAAGATGGTTGGAAAGGTCTATATAGAGGGTTTGGTCCAAGGTTTTTCAGCATGTCAGCATGGGGCACTTCAATGATATTGACTTATGAGTATCTGAGTAAGATCTCTTCCTTTTGTCGTTTATATTTTTTCTGTCTGTATTTGCACCAGTGTTTTTGTTTATGCTATTTGTCTGCGTTTACATTTATTAGAGGAACAACCGGGGTAAAATTAAACCAAAGCTTTATAGGTTCTATGCATGAGATCATTGATGGTTTGTTTGGATTAAATTATTTGAGCTTATCTACTTGCTTACATACTTGTGAGACTGTTTGGGAGAGCTTATAGAAACCACTTACAATATGTCCATAAGTTGTTTTCAGTTTATTTCCATATGCTCTTCAAGATGGCTTATGAAAACAGCTTATACCTAATATGAAAACAGTGATGTTTATTTTATCTTTTGTTGTAGAAATATTCTTATATATAAGAACTTATATAGTGCTTAATTAAGCTATTTATCCAAACAATGCCTCATACAGACACATCATCCTTCTGTTTCGAATTCTTTAGTAATGTGATCCAATCCATGCCGGCAAACTATTTTTGAATTCCTATTTATATGTATTTATTTCCTTTTCACAAGTTTACTTTAAGAGCAACAATATTTATACACATAGTTTTGACACGGTGTTGCCATGAAATTGTAAGAAAATTTCCTTAAAAACTCCATTTAAAACATGTTGTATCACCATATTTTTGACCAAATATTTTATTGAGGGACCAAAGCTGTCAAGTTTTAGAATAAGGGGACCAATTCTGCAAAATATTGAAAATAGGGGGACCAAAACTACAATTAAATCTTTTAAAAATAGATGACGTATATCTTTCACTGATACATATTAAGGGAGCTGAAAGTAATTTCTCCTTTAATATGATACTACAACTTGCTTTTTTCGCTGGATTTTCCTAACTTGTTTTCTCAATGAATTTGGATTCTCTGTAGTTGCAGGTTTTCTCATTCACGCAGCTAGCCACATTGGTGGCCATTGGATTGAGACCATACGGTGTAGATTTCAAGCCGATTTTGATTTTTTTTTTAATTACAAAATATCCAAATTTGAAATTTACTCTGTCCGATCTCGATCCAATTACTACCGATGTAGTTGACTGCATGAATGCATGCAATTTGTGTTTTTGCCACGTATTTTTGTATTCTTCATAATTATCTGTAATGATGTGTTCATATGCTGCAAATGATTGTTAGGGCCAAGTGCCAACATAGTTGAGATGTCTTGCTTAAAATAAAAAGCTTAATAATGATAAATATGCAAACTTTAGATGATAGTGTATCATGGTACCTTTTTTCTGTGTATATATGTTTCTTATCCTAAAATCATCTTATTTCTTTTGCTCAGAACGCTTATGCACGAAAGATGAATAGATGCAACTGATCTGCAAACTTTCCAGCTTTGTCTTCCATCAATTGATTATGCCAAGATTATGGTGGTAATTTTGTTGTAGCATTACACAATAACTATAACCCTACATCTTCAACACTGGAGTTGCTTTTCAACATTTTTACAGTCTTGATTCGAGGGTTAATATTTAAGCAGCAAAGCTGTATACTAACAGATTATTCTCAATAATTACTGGATACACTAGGAAATTAATAGTTCCATTCTTTATGATTGAATTGAATTTTTTGTAACATTTTTTAGCTTTGCTGTGGATTATGTATCATGAAAAGGAAGGAAATAGATTGCTATTGAATGTAATCTATTGCATCGACATGTGAAGAATATATTTGAAACTCAAAAATATTGTATGTTTCATACGAATTACAAACCTGAGAAGTTATATAGCGTTTTTGTTTACATACTGTAGTCTAGTAAAATAATTTACCACCGGATTGATCTAAGTGGTAAGAGACTTAGACCCCTTAAGCAAATGGTTATGAGTTTGATCCCTACTCTTTGTATGTGAAGAAAATTCAGTTTAGAATAAATAACCGACATTGTATGCTCAAATTTGTTACAATTAAATGACGGTGGAAACTTAATACATGATAAAAAAAATTATATTTATTATGGGAAGATGAAGCCTAATAGGATCAACAATACATATGCAATTATTTTTGGGAGAATCATACCACTCATCAACAGTGGTCCACTTTAAACTTTTTTGTTTTTTGAAAATTTTATGCTATGAAACTTATTTTATATTTGGGTATGATTATTAAAAAATAACTATATTTTTTTTATATTTTTTTTTCACGTGTTCGTCTTTATCTATTTACAAAATTGTTAGTTCAGTTCGATTCTCTTAGTGATGATGTTGGTTTCTCCTTTTTAAGTTTCAGTTCGATTCTCCTTGTCTTTGAAACTAATTTCGATAAGACAACTTAGTTTCTTAAAAAACCAAATATATATATATATATATATATATATATATGAGTTTTGTTAGAAGACACCCATGAATGTGTCTTTTAGCAATCCACATCTCAAGGTGTGATTATCAACTTTTTGGTGGGGTTTAGTATGGGAATGGAGAGTTTTTTCCCACCATAGGAAAGTTATTTTTTGACCATTAGATTAAGTAAGGAACATATTTTTATCATAGACACTCAACACAAGATTATTTTCACTCTCCTCCATCTCTCTTCCACCACTTGCAGCAATCTCACCCTTTTATTTGTTTTACCACAGTCTTCACCCTCATTCAACCTTCATGAGTAATGACCTTATTCACCTCTGCTTATGTGATTATTTTCCACCAGTGCACCGCACCAAATAACTTAGATTAACAAACTCAATTTCTGACCCAAATGAGTTGCGTGTGCATCATATCACACATACAACAGAGGCAACACAACTTCATTGTTTTGGATTGAGAATTTCATTTAAAACTAGAAACACACAAGTAATATAGTTTAGGTTCTGTTTGCTTTTCAATTTATAAAACTTTTTTTGAGTACCTGGTACCGTACTGAACAAAGAGGTAGTGAGTATGAGTATTGCCATGATTTGTATTGTAAATTTGTTAAACACTTTCTTTTAAATTTAAAAACCATCGTATAAGTGACCATAAGATTCTAGATCTGAAAACTCCATTGTTGTATTAGTTTTTTTGCAAGCAAAAGAAATATATAAATTCCTTCTTTCTCACTAAATGAGCTTTCAATGACGGTTCAACCGGAAACGAATTTCAAATTTAAAAGAAATGAAAAAAAAATTACAGACAAATTCAGCAACCAATGACGGGTGGTGGAAAATAATCATGGTGGTGTGTGGTGGTGGTCAAATAGTTGCTGAATTTGTGATTTAGCTGGGGTGGTGTGGGGACATGAAAGAGAGAGGAGGAAGATAATGTAAAACAAATAATCTAGTGCTGAGAGAGTAGAATAAGAATGTGTTTCTCATCTAATCTAATGGACATAATCAACTTTTCCATGGTGGGAAAAAACTTCACTGACCCATGCTAAATGCCACCCAACTTTTTAGTTATAACTTGCTAAAAGACACCTTCATAAAAATTAGTTGGTGTCTTTTAACAAATGCCTATAGGATAACTTGCTAAAAGACACATTCATAAATGGTGTCTTCTAGCAGTAGCTAATGCTGCTCCACTTTATGGTTTTTTTTTTTTAAAAGATCGTGTTAAATCAAACATATGTGTTAACTAATGAAGTTTGATTAAAAAAAACATAACTTGTTGGATATAATTGAAATAACAAAAAAGCCACCTCAAAATCTACAATAATCAATTATTCTCTGTTTTTTTTTTGTCAAGTAGCCTAGTGACTAGAATTCACCTTATAACGTGAATAAGTGGGGTGTCCGGGGTTCGAATCCCGACCCCTAACTATTATTCTCTTTATATATAGTATAAATATAGATATACGTCACTTAGGTTGAATATTTGTTTTTATATTTGTTCTAGAATTTTTATGAGATATTATTATCGAGGATAACTATTTAAAATTAATTAATAGTTATCTTAGCTAGCATAATGTTCTTTTTTTATATTATTATTGTGGCGAAAAGGAAAAAAACTTGGACAATGTTATGTTATCTTTTTGGGTGACGGCTAGGACGAGGGAGCGTTTAGGTCCCTCATGACATGAGGGAGTGTTTTTAACGGGTGGGATTAAGGCAATGGATTGGATCTGCTCCACCTCAGCAAGAGAGCACATGCACCTCTCCACACTCAATCAAAACATACCATACACTATCTGCTTATGATTCACTTCCAAGTACAACAAAAATTTGTCCCCTTCATCTGTCTCTGTACAAAAAAAAATAATCTTTCTTTCTTCCTCACAGTTTACACACCAAACAAAAACTCCATCTAATATAATTCTTTCTTTCCTCACAGATCTGTCTTTTTTTTCTCCTTAAATTGTGATTTTATAGATTAAGATTATAATCTTTTAGCAACATGTCTTGCATCATTGTAGAATTTCGTTTATGATTATAGAAGAAA
>Ga0315914_1000329_pt1 | contig 54644 bp, 37 predicted proteins | sample MpolenodulesMG_FD_203920 | JGI IMG/M metagenome (GOLD analysis project Ga0315914, IMG submission 203920) | Medicago polymorpha root nodule microbial communities from Los Angeles, California, United States - elongated nodules | ecosystem: Host-associated > Plants > Roots > Nodule | place: USA...
TGGCAATTATAAAACTCAGTGGATTCCAAGTTGCTGGGAAAACTGGTCCTTTTTTGTCAATCACCAATGCTTGCAAGTAATAGGCAACTGCAGTCACTAGTGTCCCCTGTTACATTTAGGATAATATGGATAATTTTCAACTCAAAATTCTAATGGTACAACTTTTTTTATGTTTTTTCCTAATTATTTTCCTCTAATTTAAACTGAAAAATTATCATACCAACATTCTTGCCAGCATAAAAAAGCACCATAGAAAAGAGTGTGCATAAATAGAACAAAGAATAATATGATTTGGGCACACACACATGACATAAGTAACCAATAATGTATATTTTTATTAATTAATTGATATGTATTTTTACGTGAGTGTGTCTAAATCATTTATATGTAGAGTCGTGAGTCGTGACCAAGCATAGAACAAGTTAGTTTAATTAACACTTACACAGTAAACAACAGCCAGCAGTCTCATGTTCCAACCTAACTTCCACTGCTCAATATCTCTTTCAAAAGCTATGGCAATACCAAATGACTGAATTGCACTTGATAGGCTCTGAATGGTTATGAACTTTAGCTTTGAAGGGTAGCTCTTAAGTAACTGAGCCTGTTTTTATTTTAATTTTTTTAGATTAGTGTAATTATGTATAATAATAAACACAAAATGAAATTAGATTATTCAAAAGGTTTGGTGTAGGCTTAGTTGTGAGAATACATTGCAACCTTAGGAAAAGAAATTCAAATTTCATGTTGTAAAATAGTCATTACTCTCACTTCAATTCATAATAATTTTTCTGTTCACTAATTTTTTTTTAAGAAAATTATCCAAAATGCAGAGAATTCATAATGTAACACAAATGTTTTCATCATTCTAAACCTTATACCACAAATTGAAATTAAATTAATGGTACCTGAAGTACAAGCCACAAACTCCACATGACGGTGGCTAGGAACAAGAGTAAAGCACCCAAAATCCATTTTTTGTCATATGATTCATGATATTCATGTTCTTGATTGTTGTGATGATATCCAGATAGAAGATGGCGCGCGATCCGTAATTGGGGTCCCTTGTAAAATGCCAGAATCGCTACGCCGGCCATGCACAATAATACACTTCCTATCTTTGAAATTCCAGATTTTGTCCTTAAATTTACCTTCTCCACTCTGCAATATACCATGAGCAACTAATAATCATATTTTCCAGCCACATAAGTCTTACAGTATTCCTTCATGTAATCAACATTCTCTTTACCAATACAATCTTTATATTAATTTTCTATAATGAAGCTTAGATGAAAACTAATGTGGTTTTCCAAAATTTACCTGAGCATAACAGCAAAGAAGAATGTAAAAGCCGGAAGACAGTTAACAATTGCAGCAGCCAGCATAGCAGACGTGTAAGCAAGAGCAATACCATTCACATTCAAAGTTAAAGTAATTCTGAAAAGCAACACAGTAGGATCATAGACCCGATTAGTCCTAAGATTCTTTGTCAAAATAGCATTTGTTGATAAATTACATAAATATTAGAGAATAATTAAAATAATGTACTACCCTAATAATGAAAGCATAAAAATCTTGAAGATGGTCATAAATGAGAATGTTACTGGCACGGCTTGTTTCCTGGACCATATAATAAAGTATTATGTTAGGGAAAAATCAAGTAAAAACTATAGGAAAGAAAAATAGAACATATTTTTCAACATTACCGTTCAAATATCAAAAATAAAGGGACCATGATAATGGCTCCAATCAGTTGTCTATAAAAAACAAACACAGATGTTTTCATTCCTCCGTTAAACACGGCCTTTGACAACAATGTCATCCCAGAATTTATTAATTGTATTATAAACACAGCGAAATATGGACCTAGTTCACCCATATTTGACAGTGAAAATGTATATGAATGATTGATTTCACCATATGATTTTCAACAATATATCAAGTGCGTATATATAGCCTATAATTGGCTGCTTAGTCCATTCTCCAAAATGAAAATACTGTACAAGAAATGTGGGTGAAATATTTATGCTTTGATGAATCACAGTTCGATTAGAAATCTCAGTGGTGTATCTATTCTCACAGCACTATAATTTTTTAATAATTGTTTCATGTAGCATATAATCTTTTGGTTTTTTTGTTCCCAAAAGTAATAATTTAATACAAACAATTGGTAACATTCCTCAATAATTTCGTTGGAGGGAAATTTTAATTATTTGTCCTTTTTTTACTCCATTATTTGTCACTTTGTTTGTGTTCTTTGCCTTTTATTTTGTTAAAAAAAGGATATATATATATTTAAAGTAAAACTTTTTTACAACGAAAAGTAAGAATAAAATATATGTTTTTGGTGCTAAACAATTTATATTAAATTCATGTTTTTGTTAAAAAATTCTATTTTTTTTAACTATTGTCATAATTTTCTACCCATTTCTACCTGATCCATACTATTATTAAATGTAGGCTATGAAACCCGGATACGAGATACGATACGGATACGATACTGCACCGATACGGAAAAATTTCAAAAATCAAGATACGATACGGCTGTGATACGTTAATAAATTTTTTTTTATATAATTAAATGTAGAATATAATTATAACATTTTTTTAATATGCAAATATATTAACAAACAAAATAAACCAGTCATAGGCTCGTAGCACATCAACATAAATATAAATAATATTGACGATTAAGAGAGTGATGATTAGTCAATTACATACACAATATATCCCAAAAAGAGCACCATCAATACTATATTATCCAAAAGGAACATTGTTAGTGCTATACTATATCGATCCAAAAAAGAAGCACTATATCCAAAAAAGAACACATTATTACGAAGAGTTAAGTTATTTTAGTTAACATTAATTGAGAAATATCCGGGCAGGTATCAGTCCATGATAATTATTGGATACTCTCTTGATACGTATTAGAAAATATCAGATAATTATTTTTAAAAAAAATAAAATTTAATCTTCGGATACTCTCCCGATACGTATCGAGAAGTATCAGACAGGTATCGATGCAGGATACGCAGGGGATACGGTAGTCATCCATTTTGAAATATCGGGGGCTTCATAAAATGTAGGACATTGTTACCTTTTTGTCATCGTATTTCTTTGTTTTCTTCCCAATTTGAGAGATTAGTTTTATTGGGATCTCACACATGCTTTTTCATTCTTCATGGTCATATTCTTTTTAAGAGAGGAAAATGATTTGGACAATTGTGCTTTCTCTTCTTCCTTTTGTTTTCTCTTAATATAATATAATGCTTCCAACCACAATGTAAAGCAATGAAAATTAAGTTATCTCATTTTGGTGTGTATTTTGCAGATATATCTCATTTTGGTTTCTAAAAAAAAAATGAAAATTAAGTTATTTTGATTTATTTATTTTTAAACAAGAAAAGTTGTTTATATTTTTTCATGAACTAAACTGAGTCTCATATAGTGATTTTCTCAAGGATTAAAATGATATCTTTGGTTTAAAACTAATCTCCCAAATTGGAAAAAAAAAAGTGATGCACTTTTAGGACGCCTATTTACTATTTTGTTTTGAAGTTTTGATATCTTTATTTTAAAATTCAGCTTTTTGGTTCCTCTATTTCAATTTTTATGACTTTTTGTTCGCCATCCCACTATAAGAAGTTTAACTTTTATCGACAATAGTTTTTTGCAAGTAAAAGTCTTTTTTATCATAGATATAACCTCAAGTGCCTAGAAACTTGATTCGGTTGCGGTGTATTTCCAAAGGTAAAAGTACTTTTGCCAAGTACCTATATCTACAGATTTTGTAAGTTTTGATTCAGCTCTATACCTACAACTAAAATCCGTAGGCAAAAGCAATACTTTTGTCTGACTACTAAAATCCGTCCCTATAGATTACAGCCACGGAAAAAGTCTGTGGGTATAGGTACTAGGAGCAGAAGAACTTTTATCTGCAATTTTTTGTAATGGGGGTAGGTAGAGGTGTCAAATGGGTTGACGGACCCGGAAGACCCGACTACCTAAATGGGCCCAAAAGGCCCGACTATCAAAATAAAAAAAGAATGAAATAGGGGGACCAAAAAGCTGAATTTAAAATAGGTGTACCAAAACTTCCCAAAAATGAAAATAGGGGTACCAAAAGTGCATTCAAGCCAAGCAAATAATAGTTTTCATTCAATAATAGTTTTTCAATAAATTGGTTTAAGTGATAAAGAATTTGAAGCATTTAAACATATGATCATGAAATAGTCGGTATGTAGGAAGGATGTCTATAAGAATAAAACATTAGAGGAAGTTGGAGAATTCACCTTATGTATGAAGATTAAACACATATATAAAGTGATAAGGGATTTGATGAAATATAAAACTAGCGGTCAAAATTAGAAAAATAAAAGCATAAAACTATCGTTATTAAGTTTCAGTTATCCTTCATTTACTCCCTTTTTATGCATGGATGACTAACATGTGGCAAAAATAAATCTAAAGGTTAAGTTTAAAAGGTAAACAACAAGCACATGTTTAATAAAAGGGAAATGTTAACCACTGCCTCTGGGGCACTGGTTAAGGAATTATAAAAAGAAATGTTTTCTCGAAAATTGTGTATTTTACTCTTTGAAACATGAAAAAGTGTTGTTTTTAATGCTGACTTTGTTTTTTTCTTTCCACTTATAGCTGCTTAACTAGTGCCTCGAGGGCACTGGTTAACATAACCCTTAATATAAATGAGAAAATTGTGTATCTTCTCCTTTTCTAACACAAGACCGTTCCAGCTTCTTCCTTTAATTTTCTCTTTTCACATTATGTGAGGATGAAAAAGAAAGGATCCTCGAAATTGAAATTGGCTACTTATCCAATGAATGAAGTTTTATAAACATGAGACATATAGTCAGGGTCGTTCCTATGAAATTGGAGACTCGACTCTCATGGTAAAGAGAGGATCCTAGAAGAAGAAAAAAACAATTTTTTTAAAAGAGGAAAAGAAATGTTTATAATGTTTGTTTTATTTTATTTTTTGAGATAATAATTATAATGTTTGGTTTTAAAGCTTTGCAATTTTATACCACAAGTATGGGCCAAAAATTGCAAGAATAACTCTAAAAATATAAAAAGAAAAAGTTATAGTGTTTTTATCTGTAAATATATAGGCCAATAGGTTGATGAGAGTTGGATTGAATTGAAGTGAAGGAAGAATAATGAACATTGAGAACATATGTAATAGGCCAAAATTGAGGCATGATGGAAGAAAAAAAAATCAATTAAAGGAGAAAAACATAATTCTTGGTGGGAGTTGAACCAAAAACTATCAAATTACCAACACAAAAATAAATCATTGGGCAACCTCTCCAATTCTAAAATTACCGCCGCGTTAGTAATATATAATCTTCTTTTACATGCATTATGAATAAATAAATGAAAAATTGGGCCCCAACTTTTGGAGATCCAATTCAGTAGAGCTGTTTGCACCCTACAAGGGCCGGCCCTGATATAGTTAGTTACATAGATAAGTTAGTTACTAATTACAAGCATTAATTTCTTGCAATCATCATTTTCATTTCTAATACAATTTTCATTTTACAGGTTATGCACTTTTCTTACTTGTATGGACTCTACAATATCATTTCCCCTAAGCAAGTAAAATGATAAGATAAACCATACTCCTAAGCAATATCTTTTTGCCAATTTAATTTAAGACAAATTTGAAATGCAACTGCAATCTGTGTAGCAGGGGTGGCCCTGAGCATGGGCCGAGGGGGCAGTAGCCCAGGGCACCCTATTTTTGGGGCACCAAAAATTTATTTTTTAACTATATATATATATATATATATAATTTATATAATTTAAATTATATAAAATACTTGCTACCAGTTGGGGCATCAAAATTAGAATAATGATATGGAGTATGAATAATTTAAGAGTGAAATTTTTATGTCTTATATATGAACACTCTAAAGTTATATTATTTTACCCGAGCTAACGTGTATCCTTTCTTTCTAATTCTCAATCTCTAATCTCTACATTTCAATTTTGTTAACACAAGAACACAAGTCATTGAATTTCGACAACGGCCAAAAGCATAAGTACCGGTGTCGTATAGATATAATATAGTCGCTTGAGAGTAAGTACGAAATGTCCAATTTTGTGATCAATGTGTACTATTGTGCAAAACGTGTTCTCTTTAGTTAATAAATTTTCAAGTGTCGAGTGTTGACTTTGGAGCATATCCAAGTTTAGAGTCAGTTGGTTCATATTTTAAATATTCATACTCGTAATCTTTTCATACGGTGTCAAATGAAAATGTGCAATAATCTTTCTAGTTCATTTCTTTTATATTTGTATTTTTTGTTAATTTTTTGATAGGGCACCATCTCATGATTCGCCCAAGGCATCCAAATTCAAAGGACCGGCTCTCCTGTGTAGATCAGTACAACAAACAAAAAAAAGCTTTGCTTGATACATATATTTTGGCTCCTGAGGGGAATAAATAGAAAAAGAAAAACTATATATGGTCATTGCGGTGGTTTGATACATGGAACCTCTGTTTTCACCTGATTTGCACACTCTTTATATTCTTGAATAATAGGTAAAGAATTTTGTGTGATTCCTTCTTTGCTTTTTGCCCACAAAACAGAGTACAGACTTAAAACCAGCAAAATCCCACCTAAAACACTGAAAAACGAAACAAGCCGATCAAATATATATAAGCATCAGGATCTGCACTGTTGTGTAGTGACTTCTGACTCTTGAGATTCTATATATTAAGATGCAGTAGTAATTAGTGTTGCTTGTGACCATCAATTGAGTAGGTTACTAAAAATCCATTTTAAGTGACTAAGTGGGTAATCGGAGTTCGAATCACAACATCTACATATATAATTGATGTCCCTAGCAATTGAGCTATGTTCACGGAACATCATCATTGCGATTCGATAAATTAAATGTACTATATTATGATAATAAATAACTCTTATATGATATTGTTTCAAATTAATCCATAAAGATGGTAGTACAAAAACCAAATGATTGGACTTAAGTGATTAATGAACTTCACTAAACGACGAATCAAATTCTTGGTCAAGTTATACTAACCTCACGGTGGAGCTCTGGATTACCAGGGCTTCGTTCCTCAGGGAACTCGAGAGTTAACACACCAAAAAAAAAATGGTGGTGCTTAAATTATAAAAAAATGATTTAATTCATATTAACCAAAAAGAGTTTTTACAATGTCAAATAATTATTACTTTGGTGTGAATTAAGTATTCTTTGCTTGCGATCGCAAATGCTAATTCTTTGAGTCGGATATGACCGTAATGTCAATCAATCATAATTGTTAGATCCTTAAAAATATTTGACTTAAAATAATCACCGTTAAAGTCGCAGATTAATTGTGATGCGGTGATAATGTATACTGTATATCTTTTTATACTCCATGCATGAAAGTTAAACTCATAGAAAATATGATGGTGTAGACATTATAAATTAAATTGCTTCTTTATTTATGATTGTTACTCACCTCCCTAAACATAGTGGCTCGCCCAAGAGCAAGACAGAACCAATTGTGGCAATTATAAAACTCAGTGGATTCCAAGTTGCTGGGAAAACTGGTCCTTTTTTGTCAATCACCAATGCTTGCAAGTAATAGGCAACTGCAGTCACTAGTGTCCCCTGTTACATTTAGGATAATATAGATAATCATCAACTCTAACAGTACAAATTTTTTATGTTTTTCTTAATTATTTTTCACTAATTTAAACTTAAATAAATATCAAACATGAAATTTTGACCAATATTCTTGCCTGCATAAAAATGCACTGTAGAAAATAATGTGCATAAATAGAACATGTTACTTTAATTAATACTTACACAATAAACAACAGCCAGCAGTCTCATGTTCCAACCTAACTTCCACTGCTCAATATCTCTTTCAAAAGCTATGGCAATACCAAATGACTGAATTGCACTTGATAGGCTCTGAATGCTAATGAACCTTAGCTTTGAAGGGTAAGTTTTAAGCAGCTGAGCCTGTTTTTATTTTGAACTTTTTGGTTCAGTATGAGTGTGTAATATATAGTCATGAGCTAAAAGGCATGGAATTCATAATGTAACACATAAATGTTTTCATCATCATCCTAGACCTTAATTATAGCACAACTTGGAATTAAATTAAATTATGGTACCTGAAGTACAATCCACAAACTCCAGGTGATGGTAGTTAGGAACAAGAGTAAAGCACCCAAAATCCATTTTTTGTCATGCGATTCACGATCTTCATGTTGTTGATAGTTGCGATGATATCCAGATAGGAGGTGACGCGCAATTTGTAATCGGGGTCCCTTGTAAAATGCTAGAATCGCTACACCGGCCATGCACAATAAAACACTCCCTATCTTTGAAATTCCAGATTTTGTCCTTATATTTACCTTCTCCACTCTACAATATATAACGAACAGTTGAGAATCTTAATTAATCAAAATTAAAAAGGCCTTGCTTCCTTTTGTTTAAAATTAATGTTGTTTTCCAAAATTTACCTGAGAAGAACAGCAAAGAAGAATGTCGAAGCCGGAAGACAATTAACAATTGCAGCAGCCAACATAGCAGAAGTGTAAGAAAGAGCAACACCATGCACATTCAGAGTTAAAGTAAGTCTGAAAAAGCAACCCAGTAGGATTATAGACTTAATTAGTCCTAAGATTATTTATCAATATAACATTTGGTTGAAAAATAACATAGAGATTAATGAATAATAATGTACTACGTACCCCAATAATGAAAGCATAAAAATCTTGAAGATAGTCATAAATGAGAATACCACTGGCACGGCTTGTTTCCTGGACCATATAATAAAGTATTATGTTAGAGAAAATCAAGTAATAACTATAGGAAAGAAAAATAAAACATATTTTTCAACATTACCGTTCAAATATCAAAGCTAAAGGGACCATGATAATGGCTCCAATCAGTTGTCTATAAAAGACAAACACAGAGGTTTTCATTCCTCCGTTAAACACAGCTTTGGATAACAAAGTCATCCCTGAATATATTAATTGTATTATAAACACAGCCAAATATGGACCTAGTTCACCCATATTTGACAGTGAAAATGTATATGAATGATTAATTTCACCTTATGATTTTCATCAATATATCAAGTGCATATATATAGTCTAAAATTGGCTGTTTAGTCCATTCTCCAAAATCACAGTTTGATTAGAAATCTCAGTGGTGTATCTATTCTCATAGCACTCTAATTTTTTAATAATTATTTCATATAGCATCTAATCTTTCGGTTTTTTCTGCCAAAAAGTAATAATTTATTACAAACAATTGCTAACATTCCTCAATAATTTCGATGGAAGAAAATTTGTATTATTTGTCCCTTTTTTTACTCGATTATTTGTCACTTTGTTTGTGTTTTTTGCCTTTTATTTTGTTAAAAGAAGATATATTATATTTTTTTAAAGCAAGACTTTTTTACAACGAAAAGTAAGAATAAAATAGATTTTTGTCTCTTATCTTATTTTATTTTTAGTTTTTGTTTGATGTCTTTAAACTTTAAAAAATTTAATTGAATAGTATCTTCTTTTGTTAGTTTCAATTTGTTGGTATTTCAATAGAGCAAGAGTGGATGAAAAATTGAATGTTGAACATTATACAAGTGAGATGATTTATAAATGTAAGACTATTACTTTTTTCATCCAATTCATTTCTCGCGCGCTCTATTTTTTTCTTCCAAAAATGTCCTTGAGATTTTTGGATTTTAAAATCCGAACTGGTGTTTTCCTTTGTTATAGTGTGAAAAAAAAAGAGTTTTTCATCGATTCGGATTTTATAATCCGAAAAAAATCCGAAAATCTCAAAAAATAGGACGCGCTATTTGATTTTTTTCCGGATTATAGAATCCGAACGCCCCTAAACACCATTTTTCATGGTGCTGATGCAGTTTGAGTTTAATCCAAACTGCACCAGCACCAATTCTGAACATGTTTGTAATATGGATAATCATTTCAAGGACAACATTAATCTTCCTAACTCTCATCCTTGTGTTTTTATGATCAAGACTCCCTTAGAAGGGACTTCTTACGGGACTCCGCCGCTCAAAATCCAAAATTCCATCGTTTTGACCCTTTTTTTTATGGTGCTAATGCAGTTTAGATTACGTAATGCAAACTGCATCAACACCAATTATGAACATGTTTATAACATGGATAGTCATTTTAAGGACAATATTAATCTTCTTAACTTTCATCCCTGTGTTTTATGCTTTTATTTGACATGGATAAACCCTTTTTCTGGTTGTTTTTAAAAGCAAAATTTAAAATTGCTTAAATGGGAGAAATTATGATTGCTGATTATACATAAGAATAGTTTGGATTATGAAATCCGAACTGCAAATGACATTTTTAAAAATTTTACAAGGTGCGTGAGAGTGTCATAGGGTGAAAAAAGTAACCGTCTAAATGTAATGTTAAGGTTTTGGATTGAGCAAATGTGGTGTTCCAACTCATTTGTTGCTCATTTGTTTTATGCTTTTATTATGATTGCTTCTAGAATTGCTTTCACGCACCCAAAATGGCATTCAATACTCCAAACAATTGTTAATTCTAGCCCACTCTTTAACATTTAGTACAATGGCAAACAACATTTATATACCGTTGAAGGTATTAAGGTAATTTTTAAGTGCGTGGGAACAATTTTAGAAGATTAAAGAACAATTTTCATCCACTAAGACCCCTCTTCAAGACCCAACATAATTTGGGCTCGATGAGAAGCAGCGCCATAAACTTATTTGGATATGATTGATAAAACTTAAAAGAGAAATGATATTAAATCACATCACTTAATATCATTTATCTTTTAAATTTTATCAATCATACATGTGCCTAAATATTTTTTATTTGAGGTTGTGCCAAGTAAGTATTTTTCCTTCTACACAATACACTTATTAGGAACAACGTCATTTTCCTAAGAGCATAGCGTCAAAATTGACACATGTATTACGGGTTGGAGTAAGCACCGAAACATGAAATAATATTTGTGGTCTTTATAATCTAGGCAATTTGTACGGTACACCCAAAATTTTTGAGTGTACCGATACACCCATAGTTAAATCAATAGTTTGATGAGTTATTTTTGTTTAAAAAAAAATATTTTCTATCAATTACAATTATAATAATTATATTTTATTTCTCAAAAGTGTCGGCAAATCAAAATTCAACATTTTTTAATTTTTATTACTCATAATAGTCAATATTGATTATTTTTTCTGATAAAATGTTAAAAAATTAGTATGATTCTTATAAAAAATGAAATAATGTTTTTTCTATGAAATAATATTTTCTAAAATATAAAAGTCGACAAATATCTCTTTATTACATAAAAATGATCGTTAACTTATTGATTTTATGAAATGGGTGTACCTGTACACCTTAATTTAAGGGTGTACCGTAGAAACTCCCTATAATCTATTCTATGCTACACTAGCTTAAGGTTAAAGTACCAAATCTTTGTTTTTTTTTGTTTTTTTTTATAGAGAAGCAATACATTAACGCATTAAGCAAACGAAATCATTCTTCAAAAGAATGTCAAATAGAGGATTAAGCGAAACTAAAAAATAAACTAAAAAAAGTCCATTATAACCTTGATTGATGCCGGAGGATTTTGTTAATAATTTAGTAGTATTTTATTATTTCAGCCTAATTTCCTACAACTTTCTATTTTGTTTTCAATTTTTTATTTTTTGCCCATTAGGGTTTGTTATTTCCCTATTTAAAATTAACAGTTGTGGCCTTTTAGATAACTTTTATTCATTCAATAATATTTTAGAAAGTTTTTTCAATTTTTGGTGGATTCTGAAACCCTATTTTCACAAGTTTATCTATTACAAATTTGTCTCTTTTCAATCTAAATTTAACGTTTCCTAACCTACACTTCTGTACTATGTTATTGATGAATTAATAAATCCACACAACAATTAACTCTGCGGAACTAATATAAAGAAGGGAGGCATTTCAATCCAAGAGTTGGAGAAGAAAACTAATTTTTTATGTATGCCACTTTTTCAAAAATGTATGCCACTTTTTCGACTCGTACATGCTAATTAAAAAACTGTTAAATACATTCAAGGGGACACATTTTGCTTTGTGTGGCAATTCTCCCCGTACCACGTAATGTATCCAGTCCCATATTTCGTTTCGAAATGATTTTTTAATTTGCAAAAATAATTTTAATGTAATTCTTATTTTGTTTTGAAATCGTGTCTTGTTTTATAAAAGTTATATCACTGTTGCAAAAATATATAATGAAACTGAAATAAAATCATATAAGATAATTGACAAAAATGTATTTTAGCCAATAAACTATAAAGATAGACAAGACAAGTAGTATTCTTCAGAAATATGTTTGATGCCAATTCAAGTATTCTGTTTGAATGAATGATAATGGTAGTTGAAAGAATAGTGTCCGTGTGTTCACATCAAAACTTTCAAATTTTAAATTATTTTAATTTAAATATTATTTTAGTTTTAAAATGGAGTTTCCTATTTGCTTATTCAAACTCAATTCCATATGTTATGGTTAATCACACTCTTAGAAAAGAGAATCAATGTGCAGATTTTTTCGCCAAACTTGGTGCTTCCTATGATGTTGATTTTCTTCGGCATGAGTCTTCTCCGGTGAACCTCAAGAATCTCCTCGAAAGTGATGTGACTGGAATTTTCTTTTTGAGAGAGTAGCTCTCTTTTTGCTTTTTGTTCTTTTTCCTGGTTTTGTTTTAGCCTCGTACACCCAAAAAAAGAACTCAATTCCTTATGCATGGATCCAACTCAAACCAACTTGTCATATTTGAAGTGATTTAGTTCGCATACCATGTTTATGATTTAAACTCTAGCTAGAATCCAATCCGCTTAAAAAATAGTGATCATTTTGTTAATGAAAATTAAAATTTGTGTGAGATGACGTTAACATGTTTATGATTCCACCCTTTTTGTTTTTGTTAAAAAAATACAATAGTTCTTTTTTTTTTTTGGTTACAATAGTTCGATCAATAATGTTAGTATTAAACACACTAATGCAATAATTAGAAATAGAATAATGGCAGTGAGAGTATATGATTGGCATTGGTTGCCCACTGAAACACAAATTTTCACATCTGATCGATTACTTAAAGGTGAAGTTTTCTCTCTTTACATTATTTTGAGGGTATAATTTCTTGAAATCATCATTTTCATTTTACAGATTCTGCACTTTTCTCACTTCTATGGACTCTGCCATATCATTTCCTCTTAAGTAAAAACATAAGATAAATCACACTCCTAAACAATATCTTTTTACCAACTTAGTCTAAGACAAATTTCAAATGCAACCAGTGCCCAAAAAAAAAGCTTTGCTTATTAATTGATACATACTTTTTTTGCTGCTAACCCAGGTTCCCAGGGAAATGAGAATCTAATAACTGATACATATATACTTTGGCTAGAAAGAGGAATAACTAGAAGTAGAAATTAAACCACCAAAGAAAACAAAAAACTATGGTCATTGCGGTGGTTTGGTGCATAAGTCCTCTGTTTTCACCTGATCTGGACATTCTTTATTATATGCTTGAATAGGTAAAGAATTGTGTTGAGTGATTCCTTCTTTGCTTTTTGCCCACAAAATAGTATACAAACTTAAAACCAGCACAATCCCACCCAAAACACTGAAAAACAAGCAGGTCAAATGTCAATAAATTAGCTTATAGTAATTTTTTTACTAGTTTATAAGTTTGGTTTAACAAAATAGAACTCTTTGATAAATATGTGTGTATTATTTTATTCATAATGGAGTTATGATTGCAACTCACCTCCCTAAACGTAGTGGCTCGCCCAAGAGCAAGACAGAACCAATTGTGGCAATTATAAAACTCAGTGGATTCCAAGTTGCTGAGAAAACTGCTCCTCTCTTCTCAATCACCAATGCTTGTAGGTAATATGAAACTCCAGTCACCAGTACCCCCTGTTACATTATATTTAGGATTTTAGGATAATGTACACATCAAAATCATAAAATTTAATGGTACAATATTTTGATGTTTTTTTTCCTAATTGTTAGTATTTTTCCTCTAATTTAAACTGCAAAAAATACTATCAAACATCACTAACACTCTTACCAGCATCAAAATGCACTATAGTCTATAGAAAAAAGTGTGCAAAAAATAGAACATGTTACTTTAATTTAATTTAATTTAATTTAATACTTACACAGTAAACAGCAGCTAGCAGTCTCATGTTCCAACCTAACTTCCACTGCTCAAAATCTCTTTCAAAAGCTATAGCAATGACAAAAGACTGGATTGCACTAGATATGCTCTGAATGCTCATGAACCTTAATCTTGAAGGGTAACTTTTAAGTAACTGAGCCTGTTTTTATTTAAATAATTTTTTTGGATCAGTATGAGTATTGTATGTGTGCATCATATAATAATAGACAAATATATATCACAAAAGGCAGAGAATTCATGATGTCACACCTTATATCACAACTTGGAATTAAATATACGGTACCTGAAATACAATCCACAAACTCCACATGACTGTCGCTAGGAACAAGAGGAAAGAACCCAAAATCCATTTTTTGTCATGTGATTCACTATCTTTATGTTGTTGATAGTTGTGATGATATCCAGATAGGAGATGGCGCGCAATCCGTAATTGAGGTCCCTTGTAAAATGCCAGAATCGCTACGCCAGTCATACACAATAATACACTCACTATCTTTGAAATTCCAGATACTGTCTTTATATTTACCTTCTCCAATCTACACAGAGAAATTATAATCATATTCATTTTCCCCGGTTCAATTATTAGATGTAAAAGTTAGTTACACTTACACTATAACTTAGTTGATGAAAATTAATGTTGATTTTCCAAACTTTACCTGAGCAGAACAGCAAAGAAGAATGTACAAGCAGGAAGGCAATTAACAATTGCAGCAGCCAACGTAGCAGAAGTGTAAACAAGGGCAATACCATGAACATTCAAAGCTAAAGTAATTCTGAAAAGCAACCAAGTGGGATTACAGAACAAATTAGTCCTAAAACTCTTTGTCAAAATAGCATTTGTTGAGAAATCACATAAAGATCAAAGAAGAAGAATAATGTTCTACCCAAATAATGAAAGCATAAAAATCTTGAAGATGGTCTTAAATGAGAATTTAACTGGCACGGTTTGTTTGCTGGACCATATAATAGAAAAAAATAATGTTAGCAAATTATATATGCACACTATTGAATGAAATCAAGTAAAAACTATCATAAAAAAATTCAAGTAAAAAAAAAAAACAGATCATATTTTCAGCATTGTTACCGTTCAAATATCAAAGCCAAAGGGACCATAATCATGGCTCCAATCAGCTGTCTGTAGAAGACAAACACAGAGGTTTTCATTCCTTCGTTAAACACGGCCTTCGACATCAAAGTCATCCCGGCATATATTAACTGCATTGTTAACACTGCTAAATATGGACCTAGTTCACTCATAGTCATGTTTGACGATGAAAATGTATATGGATGATTGATTACATGATTTTCATCAATATGTCAAGTGGCATATATATATAGTTTCAAATTGGTTGTTTAGGTCCCATTCCCCACACTGAAAATACTGCACCAGAAATACGAGGGTGTAAAATATCTATTCTTTAGATAAATGAAATCACAGTTTGATTAGGAATCTCAGTGGTGTATCTATTCTCATATCAATTTTTTTACTAATTTTTTCTCAATCTCAGTGATGTATCTATTTTTTTAATCTATCTGTTTATCTGACCTAAAGTAATAATTTAATACAAACAACTTGTAAGTTGCAACATTCCTCAAGATTTTTTATTTGTCAAGTAGCAATGCAACCGTAGCATATATAGTGCATGGCTTGCTCACACACTAAGTGTGGAGAAGTGGATAATCTTATAATTGTATCCAAACTCGTGTATATCAACATCTTTGCAGCTATCAACCGAGTTCTACTGGCAGGACATATTCTTTAATTTCGCTGGAACTTGGACGGATTGAGACTAGGTACGTTATGTGTATGCATCCTTCACAAGTTGATAAAGTTACTGTGAAAGCTAAAAAGCAACAAAAAAACAAATAGACGACTTGAAAAATTCGATAAGTATGTTTGTCAAAGAAAATAAGATTTTTTGTTTGTCAAGTAGCAATGCAACTGTAGCATATATAGTGCATGGCTTGCTCACATACTAAGTGTGGAGATGTGGAAAATCTCGTAGTTGTATCCAAACTCGTGTATATCAATGACTTTGCAGCTATTAACTGAGTCCTACTTGCGGGAACATTCCTCAACAATTTCGTTGGAAGAATCGAGACTAGGTATATGATATATGGTATGCATCCTTCTCGAAAGTTGATAAAGTTCCTTAAAAAACTAAAGCAACAAAAATACAAATTGACAAGTTGAAGAATTCGATAAGCATGTTTTTTTTTTGGTCAATCGATAAGCATGTTTGTCAAAGAAAATAAGAAAGAAAAAAAGAACCCGGCATTGATCAATGTTGACAGCTGAAAAAGATGGTAGCGTAAGAGAGGATCTAATAGGATTGTTGGAGGTTTTTATTTTTTTTTATTTTATTGAAATGATAAATATCTAGATTAAATTTTTCTCCTTCCTTTAGATTATAACTCAAGGCCTCTAACTTTTTTGACTTTTAACTTAAATCAGTTGAGCCGGATTATTGTGTGGGCATAAAAAAAAACTTTTTCAAAGATCAAAAATGTTTTCACTCTATTTTTGTTTTCAACTAAAAATCTCACAGTTTGATGGACAAAAAAAAACTACAAATGTCACAAATTCTACTTTAAAAAGAATTCATCAAAATTTGCATATTCTTGTATATCGAAAGTCATTTTATAAATTGTGAGAATTTGTAACTAAATACTAACAGATTTCATTACTCTGAACAAAATATTGATTTTCTTAATTAAATACCATGAAATTTATTAAGATTTTATAAAAAGTTTGGATCAAATATCACAACATTGTTTTATAAAAAAAATCATGGCATCATAAAAGAAGCTTCCTTTTTTATATGTATGATATTAGAGTAGTGCTAGCAACACTCTCTCAAACACTCACTTCATTGTTGGTTTAAATCAAAGTGGGTCTCACACATTGAAAATAGGTTCCACTTAAAGTGGTAAGACATACACTAGTTTCATCCAATAAGAGAGTGTCGATATATTTTTGTAAATGATTATGATTGTTTTAGGGATGTCAACTTAGTTAGAATGTCGATCATTCATTTTAACGAAGTGTATACTCTTGACTTATGCCAAGAAAATTAATATCCAAGTGAGTTTTTGCTTTGTGAAGAATGCACACAACATAACGTAATTAGTCTCAATCCTCTTTTATTTTTTTGTTTCAAATGGTTTCTTATTTTGCAAAAAATGAATTAATGTGGATCCTTATTTTTGTTTTGAAATAGTCTCATATTTTACAAAATTTATACCAAATATTTTCTTTTTTTAAAAAAAATTGAATTGAAAATATCAAACTGAAATTTACATTAAAGATACGAAAACTCAAGTAAAACAATACAAAATACATAATCAAACTTAAATAAAAAATATAAGGTCCCCGTGAACTTAACTCAGTTGTAAGGACAATGCGAAATATATGCAAGACTCAGGTTCGAACCCGGACACCATAAAAAAATAAAAAATAAAAAATATATAATAACCGAAAGAAGGAAAGAAGGAAAATATTTAGCCAAAACATTACCGGTGTACATTCTAGTACTCTGAATTTTGGTTGGATTTATATATCTATTATTTTATTTTGACAAAATATATCTATTATTTTATTATTTAATATCATATTATATTTTTATATTAATTTAATTTTTTTTAAAAAAACTTAAAACTTTAGAGAAATTTTACCAATAAAGTAACATTATCCGACCAAACCTTAAGGTGTTAAACGAACAAATATACGTAAAATTATTCTGAATTTTGTATAATCTTTTTTTTTGGGTATAAATACAATCAATCTTTTAAAAGTTAAAAAAAATATTTCAATACTTTTTTTAACAAGTACTTTAGGGTATTAATTGGCTTGACTTTTTAAGAATTTGCTAATATTATAATGCTGCCTCCTTCAATCTTCAAGGAACAAGGCTGCTACGAAATAAGAATGTGTCTGAGAAGAAGGCATAGTGAGTATATAAGAGCTAAAATAGCTGGGTTTCAAGGATTATCATAACCTCATAAGGCGGAAGCAAGGGGATTAAAGGAAGCAATAAGGTGGCTTGGTAATAATATGGGGTAATCTAAGGTATTTATAAAACTTGACGGCTGTGAAGCCCGAATACGAGATACGATACAGATACGATAATATACCGATACGGAAAAATTTCAAAAATCAATATACAATACGGCTAGAATACGTTAATAAAAAAAATTATATAATTAGATATACAATATAATTATAACCATTTTTTTAATATACAAATATATTAACAAACAAAAGTCATAGGCTCGTAACACATCAACATAAATATAAATAATATTGATGATTAAGAGAGTGATGATTAGTCAATTACATACAACTATATCCCAAAAAGAGCATCATGAGTGCTATATATATTATATTTATATCCAGAAGGAACATTGTTAGTGATATACTATATCGATCCAAAAAAGAAGCACTATCGGTGCAGGATACGTCATCCATTGGTTAAGTTATTTTGGTTAACATTAATTGGGAAATTTCGAGGCAGGTATCGGTGCAGAATAATTATCAGATACTCTCCTGATATGTATCGGAAGTATCGAATAATTATTTTTTTAAAAATAAAATTTAATCTTCAGATACTTTTCTGATACGTATCTGAAAGTATCATGCAGGTCTCGGTGCAGGATACGTCATCCATTTTGAAGTATCGGGGCTTTAGAGCTTGACGGTAAGCAAGTGGTTGAGAGCATAACTAAGAAACTCAACACATTTTATGCTTGGCGCTACTTTTGGTATTTGAAGAGCTTCATTTATAATTTATCAAAACTTTAAAATAAGTTTCATCATGAGATAAGTAACTAATGTTCCCATTTGCTATCTAGGACGTCATTATCTAACGTTAGCTCTCAAGTAAGTTTACGATCACATGTCCTCTTGTATTAAAACTGTTATTACGAATAAAATGAGTTGATTTTCTTTTGTGAACAAAAATGACGCTGCCTCTTTATAATTTTTTGCTAAAATTGTAGTATAAAATGTTTTTTAATTAAAGAGATAAGAAAATGATACAGATTCTTTTTTTGACGAAAGAAAATGAAATAGATAGTCAAGTACTAATATCTGTCAGAAACATGTGACGCGAATTCAAGTAGTTGGAACTTTTGACTGAATGAGAACGGTAGTTTGAAACTTGAAACATCAAATAATTCATTTTTAAAATAATATAATTTTAAATAATTATTTTTGTTTCGACATGGAATTTTCCTATCTGCTTATTCACTCTCCATTTTATCATTCTTTGCCGGTAAAAATAGAAAAGATTACCACAATACTACCTCTCTTGTTTTTTCTTTTCTGAAAGAATACTGGTTTATATAACTTTTAATTCTTTTGAGGAGGAAGTTAATTAATTAACTCATCATTTTTTCTTGAATTTATCCGCTGAGCGATGGTACACTTTTGAGTTTTGATGATAAGGGACAAAGAAAATTACTGATGTTTTGAAAGGAAGATAATTATCGATTAAAAAGCCAAATTTATGTATGTGGAAGTTATTAAATTCTCTCTGTCTTATCTTCGTGAGCTCAACTCAGTTGGTATGGATATTGCATATTTATATTCAGGGGTTCGGATTTGAACTCCGAACACCCCACTTCTCCACATTTAAATATATGAGCTCTAACCACTAGACTACTTACCCAAAAAAAGAAATTTTCTCGTTCATTTAAATTGGATGTAGTATACTACTTTAAAATTAAAAATCCTGTTGTTCTTTAAAGAAATTGAAATCCGCCGCCATGTTGGACGCTGCCAACAAACAAATCAAATACCCATAACATCAATAATGAGTGCGCACGTGGGGGCTTGAATACTTCTGATCAAGCATGTCACGAGTATAACTTTCTCTCTCATACTCACATGATGTACTTATTCACTCTTTTCTTTTTTCTCTTTATTGCTTTTGACCAATGAAAAGAAAGAAAAATAAGGTTGTCACAAATGTTGTCATCAAATGGTTGTCAAAATATCATTACTCCTTTTTTTTATAAGATACTCCCTTCAGTCTTATATAAGAAAATATTTTTTCTAAGTTCATTGAATAATTAATGTATGTGTTTTGCAATGTAGACCATATATATTAGTTTTTCAATGAACCTAGAAAAAGAATCTTTTTTTATATATGAGACCGGAGGGAGTATGTTATTTGAAGAATAATTTTTTTTACAACTGACTCCCTCCAGTCTCAAATGTAAGAAATTTTTCACTTTTTAGATTCATTCAATAAACGATGTATGTGGTCCATAATGAAGACCACATACACCATTTATTAAATGAATCTAAAAAGTGAAAAGTTTCTTACATTTGAGACCGGGGGGTATGTGACAACTAAAAATATAAAAAAAAATATTTATTGGCATGAAAACCAAAACAATAAAAAAAGAAGTGATATGAAAAAGAAAGTTGTCAACTCGATGCAGATGTTTGTTTTCTCATTGAAACACTTGTTTGCAGAGATAAATAAAATAGAGGAAGTTCATAATCCTACTGATTTTGATCAAAGTTTCACAGTTGATAGAATCAACAGAATTGGAGAGGTGGCTATCCTTTGGAAATGTAATTTCAAATGTGAGATTCTAACCTGGCTTAATTACACCTCCTAGGTTTTCCAAAGTTGTGATTTTGGCTCCATAAAAAAAACAACTATTTTCAGGCCCCTAAGTTTACTTTCTGTTGCAATTTTGGCCCCCCACGCCAATTTTGACCCAGTCAACGGACACGCGGGCACCACGTGTGTAATTTTTTAATTTTAAAAAAATATTTTGCAATTATAAAAAAATTGTTTTTTTAATTACAAAAATAAAAAAGTTTTTAAAAAAAATGGTTTTTTTTTTAAATTACAAAAATGAAAAAAAAAATTACAACATTTTTTTTGATTTTTTTATTACAAAAATAAAAAATTTATTTATTTTTTCAATTAGAAAATAAAAAAAAATTAAAAAATACAAAAATGCGTCCACGTCAGCGTTGACAGGGTCAAAATTGTAATAGAAAGTAAACTTAGGGGCCTGAAAAGAGTTGTTATTTTCAGGGGGCCAAAATCACAACTTTGGGAAACTTAGGAGGCCAAAAGTGTAATTAAGTCTTCTAAATTATTCTCGCAATTATAAAAAAACTAAAGGTGAACGATCAAACTCATGCATGGCCCTTGGAAACTTACTGAATTCAATAGTATTCCAGGTGGAGCTCGACAACAAGAATCATGGAGTATGTTAACAGGAAACACATCGTAAAAGGCAGGACAAAGTTTAATGTAATTGGAAGGGCAGGACAAATTTTGAACAATAATATGTTTTATCGAAATGCAAGTTTTCTAAGAAAACAAATCCTTACTTTGTATCAATATTTAGGTCAAATTATGACAATATATCTAAGGGTGAAGGAGATTTTATTTGCATATGACAATGCATTAGGACAGGCTATCCATCTATCTGAATTTGGACGGGCTTTTAGTAGTAACGTCCCGCAAAATACTTGCATAAATCTTGTCAATATGCTCATTGTGACCAACGTTTGAGAAATGGGTCCTACTTAGGTCTCCCTTCCATTATTAGTTGCAGTAAGAAAAGTTTGTTCAACTTCATAAAAATCAAAATTTGAAAGAAAAATAAATTTTGGAGTGCTAACTCCCATTTAAAATCAGGGAAGGAGGTATTTACCTAAGTTGTAGATCAGGAAATGTTGTCTTATGTGTGTGTTCTCATTCTCCTTATATCTCTAATAGAACACATGGCTTACCACCGTATATTTTATGCTCTTTATGTGTTATCAGTGGCGGAGCAAGGAATTTTATAGAGTCTGGCAAAATAAAACAATGGTTAGTTTTAGTGACAGCTGCAACCGTAAGTAGAGTTTCATAATGTTTTTAAATTGGTCTTCTTAGAATTACCTATGGTTTTTTCCGTAGGTAAAGGTGGAAAACATGCAATGACAACCATTTGACAATGAAAGACGAATTTAGCTACGAGAATTTTCCCTATAGTGACGGATTTTGCCCGTCACTAAAAGTCAAATTTCTTGTAACGATACAAAGAAAGTATGGGCAGTGTCGGATCTTGACTAATTCAGTTAGAGATGCCAAAATTGTATGTAATATATATTAAACTGTTTCAATATGTAACAAGAAGTGGTTAGTAGATGAAGCGGTTTGTTTCTTTTGATTATAGTGTGGGTAGGAATGGCAATGGGGCGGGGTGGGGACGGGTTTTACCTTCCCCACCCCATCCCCGATTCTCATATATACTTACCTGTTACTCTACTCATACGCAACGGGGGATAAGAAGTTGAATCTCATCCCGTCCCCGACGGGTTCGGGTATCCCATCCCCGTCCCCGTACCCGTAGTGATTCATTTTTTAATAAAAAAAATATTTTTTTCAACCCCAATGGCAATTTTGTAAAGAATTATGTTCCCTTTGTGAGCAACGTTGACTGCTTGAGAGAGAACTCAGAAAAGTGTCGTTTGACGGTGACATCTTCCGTTTGGACTGGAGTGAAATGATCTAGGGTTGTGTTTGTATTTATATAAAAAGGGGTAAAAAAAATAATTTTTATATTTGGGACGAGTATGAGTATGGGTTCGGGGTGGGTACATATAACCCCGTTACATGTCCCATTCCTAAGTGTGGGGGAGCCGGTTTAAGTCCCCACAGGAACACTTTTTTGAATAAAATATTAAAAATACAGGAGAAATACTAAGTGTGGGGGAGCCAGTTCAAGTCCCCACAGGAACACTTTTTTGAATAAAATATTAAAAATACAAGAGAAATACTAAAAAACAAAGGCAATAGGACTCGAACCAGAGACATTGCACTGAAAGAATGGTCATCATTCCACTGCAAATAAGGGAAACATATTGCTTATTTACGCCTAATATGATATATATAACAAACTTGGGGGATGTCATGGCTCCCATAGGTCCCAAAGAGATCCGCCCCTGAGTACGGGTTGAGCCCGGGCATGTGCCCAGGCTAGCTGGGTGGTAAATCCTCCCCTATGTGTTATGTTGTTTATTATGTTGTTTTTGACTTATGATGATTGTGAGTATGGTCGTTTACTATGTTCTTTGTTTATTGAATCAAAATGTGTCCAAAATATGTCACACATAACATCCGATTTCTCCCATTTTCTTGTCAAATACACATGCTTTTCAACTTCTATTAAGTTCAATAGCTGCTGCATTTTTGTGTAAGAACCTCTCAAAGAAGATCGATAGTCTAGCACACCTATATGAATATTAGTGCCATGTGGTACTTTGTCATGTCATTGACAAACTCTCTTTCCTCTTCTGATAAACAACACAAATAAGGATGATCTTCTAAGGTATTTGTTAATTCATGATTGTGAGTACCACACTTAACATGAACTATCCATTCCTCTTTGGTACTGATCCGACTTTGAATAATCATTTCCCCCTTTTAGAATAAGTGATTGTTGAACTTTACTTTTTGATTTACATACTAGACTTAATAGTAACAATGATAATTCAATGATGTTTTCCAAGTGTTTATGCCCACAGTAACACCGTTTCACGGGTACAAAATATCTTTAAAAATAATTGAGACTAGCTCAAACCATGTTTATTTTAAGAAACATGGTTTGGAGAGTGTGAGGTACAAGTACAACTAGTGTCACAAACAAATGAATGAAGGTGATAAAGCCCAAGAGTAAAATACTAGACCTTCTGTACAAAAACAAATAAAATTGTTCATCTCACCAACAGAAGTGCTCTCCCACACCTCCAAATGACTTTCAATACCTCCAACGGCAGATTGTGAAGTTATTTTATTTTGTTGGATGGCATTTTCTGAAGTGTAAAGAGCAATTAAATAAAAAAACTAGACCCATGACCATGAAGTGGAATGAGCCCAAATGATTAAACCCCAAATTGGAAGGGTTTTAGTTTTCATTTCTCCAACCTCCTAAACCCTTCCATTTTCATTTCTCTTCCACTTTACGCAGATGGAGTAATCCATCTCTGATTCGATCAACGAACGAAAGATGAGACATCTTCTCCAAAAGAATCTATTATTTTTCACTTCATCATTGCGATCTCGCGCTCTTCTTCTTCTTCGCTTTCATCTCTGCGAATTCTCATCTTCTCCGGCTCCGTCCTATTCTCACTGGAAGCGTCTCGATGACGAGTCACGTAACGTTAGGGTTTCGGTGTGGTGGGATTTCGAGAACTGCAGCGTGCCGGTCGGCGTTAACGTTTCCAGAGTAGCCCCGTCAATCACTGACGCCGTTAGAGCCAACGGGATTAAAGGTCCTGTTCATATTACTGCTTTCGGTGATGTGATGCAGCTTTCTAAATCTAATCAAGAGTCACTTGCTTTCACTGGCATTCATCTCACTCACATTCCCAATGGTTTGTTTCAATTCCCTTTTCTGTTTCTCATAATTTGCTTCATTTCTTGTAATTTTAAACCTAGATCGTTGGTTTCGTTGCATTGTCTTTAGTTTCTTACATTTTGTCTCTAATGTTTGAATAATTTGTATATGTTCCCTTGATAGCATCAGAGCTTTGTATAGTTTGGTAAAAAACTAATAAAAATTGGGGAAACTTGATATCTGTCCAAAGATCGACTAATCCAGGCCGTCCATTAGTGAAGCTGGAGTAAATTCATGTATGGACTGACTCAACGCTGAAATTGTTAGCACTGGAGGGATTAAACCTTGAACCTGAGGACGTGCGCAGGGTTTATGAGTGTTGTAAACCCTTGGATATCAAGTTTAATGAGCACTAATAAAAAAAGGGAAATGTTAACGAGTGCCCTCGGGCACTCTTTAAGGGCTATAAAGAGCAAGTATTTATTAAAATGTGTGTAATCAATGCATTAGAAATTGAAATATTTTACTTTTTTAAAGAATAATTGTTTGTTTTGGTATGCTTAAAACAAGACCCAAAATGAAATAGAAAGACTTTAATCGTGCATATGCTGCATTCAGTTACTAGTATGTTATAGAAATAAAGTGGTAACCTGTCTTTTATAACCTGCCCAGTTTTGTCAAAAACTAGATAGTAATTTGTAATGCTTTTGGGAATTCGAGGGAATGAAGCACTAGCTTTGGAAAATATGTGACTTAATGGAGAGAATTTAGTAATTCTTGCACTGATGTTTACGTGAGTAAAAACTTGGATGGAGTGAAGTGTAGTTTATCCTTTTTTTTGTGACAAACAGTTCCATGTCGTTTAATAGTTGAGATGGAGATGAAGCTGATAAATCATGGCGGTCTATTAGTATTTTGTCCATATTGTCAAAGACTTTCTGAGATGTTTCATTCATCTACATTTTTGTGTTTTCAAATTATAATGTCATGCACTTTATTGCAGGTGGAAAGAATAGTGCTGATAGATCTCTTCTTATTGATCTTATGTACTGGGTTTCCCAAAATCCTCCACCTGCACATCTCTTTCTGATATCTGGTGATGGGGACTTTGCTGGCATATTGCACCGATTAAGGATGAATAACTACAATATTTTGCTTGCTATTCCTGGAAAGGCTCCTGATGTTCTCCGCAGTGCAGCAACTATAATGTGGCAGTGGACTTCATTGCTCAAAGGAGAAAATCTAACTGGAAAACATTTCAACCACCCTCCCGATGGTCAGTTTGGTTCTTGGTATGGAAATTCTAAAGTGCCACTTGAAAACCCCTTTTCAGCTACTGGGCAGTCAACATCTTCACAAAATGTACAAATCGTGGAAATCAATGAACCTTCCTCAGACTTAAAGTGGGCTGAAGGAGTTCCAAAGTCAGTTATAAGGCAGGTTAAAGATATATTGAGTTCACATCCAAATGGTATCTCCGCGGGAGATCTTCGTGCAGAGCTGGCCAAACGTGGTGTTATTTTGGGTAGAAGCATGTTTGGATATAGAAGACTTTCCCGCTTTCTATCATCAATACCAGATGTACATCTCCAGAATTTAGGAGACGGTAATTTTTGTGTGTGTTTGATCCCCTCAGAGTACCCTGAACCCTCTGAGAAAAGCACTGTACCATCGACGACATATGCTGTTAAGAATGAGGAGAAGGACTATACAACAACTCCAAAGCTACACGGTGAAGATAAAGAGTTGGATGGAGACAAACATAGGACTCCCTCAATGTCTTCATCACATGAAAGGATCGTTGAGGATGATTCAAAATCATTCCAATCTTTCCCTTCACAAGAAAAACCTATCGGAGAAGATGTGTCGCATAAATCATGGGGCTATACAACAATTCCAAAGCTACACAGTGAAGATAAAGACACGGGCAAAGTCGGACATAAGACTCCCTTAATGTTTTCATTGCATGAAAAGACCATTAAGGATGATTCAAAATCATTCCAATCTACACCTTCACAAGGAAAACCTATTGAGGAAGATGTGCGATGTAAATCATCTGGAAGAAGTGAGAAGGTTGAGGATGTATCTAATGTACAATTGTCGGAGAGTCAACTTTCACCAAAAGACAATGATGGTTCCAAAACTGAGACTGGTTCCTTTAAAGTGAGATCTAAAAAGTTTTCTGAAGATAAAATTGTTAGGTCTGAGGATGCAAATCCAAAAGATCTTGAAAAATATACCGCTTCAAGGGATCCCTCTGCAGGTATTGATAACACAATGGTGGAAAGCAATGATAGAGCAAATTGTGAATCTGGAAAATCTATAGCGAGGAACAAACATGTGAATCAACCTAGAAAGAAGGTTGATGATCACAGCCCATATTCTTCAGCAGCTGAGGACTCTCTAGTTGACAAAAGACCCGATGGTCGTGCTGAAACTTACAGTGAAAGATCAACTTTGTTTAGCTGGATTAAAAGCTGGTGGCCATTTTCGAAAAGCAACGTGAAGGCTGATAATTTGACTGCTCATCAGAACAAGGTGGGCAGTAATTTTGAGGATCCTAGGTTAACTGAATTGGACCAGACTACTGGTAATGTTGAAGAGCGCAAGTCATTAGAACCACATCAAGATGTCAGTCATTCTGGAAAGCCTGAGGATTCCAAGTTATCTGAACTGGACCAGACTGCTAGTAATCTTGAAGAGGCCAAGCCATTAGAACCACATCATCAGGATATCAGTTGTTCTGGAAAACCCGAGGATTCCAAGTTTTCTGAACTAGACCAGACTGCTAGTAATCTTGAAGAGGCCAAGCCTTTAGAACCACACCAGGATGCTGGTCATTCTGGAAAGCCTGAGTTATTTTCTTTGGGTTCCTTTTGGAATGACATGGAATCTTTTGTTTTCACCCCCAAAGGATCACTTCTTATTTCCCAGTCTAAAAGCAGGTTTGTGTGATAATTTTCATTTTTCTGTGTTCATTCCTTGTTGTAATCTGAACAACTCTGAAGGAAAGAAAACACGCAATACATCAATTGTATCATGAAGTTTCTGTTTAAAGTTGCGCGCCCTTCCAATATTTTAATATGATCATTGTTGAGCTCATTTTTAAAAGATTAACTTAGTAATATTTTGCTGTATGTCATTTGTGTCAGGGAGGATTTGGCTCATAAATTACAAAAGCATGGACCCATGGTTCTAAAATCTCTTTCTGAGAATTATATCTTTCAATTGGTGGAATTGTTAGTAGCAGAAAAAAGATGGTTGGAGGAAAGCACCTCACAAGCATTTCCTTTTCGGCTAACTCATTCAGTTCAGAAGAGTGCACTGTCTGGCCACACTAATGGTGCAAATGGTTTGAGATCTCTCTTTCTAAGTAAAACATCGCAGCCCAACTTGCAAAAGTCATTTGAACATGACAGGGAGAAACCCACTCAGAGTATTCAGCGAACGGGAGTTTCCAGACCTGCCACTGAAATAAAATATATTGAGAAGTCTAGAAGTGATATATTACAAGATTGTCAGAGACTGGTAACTGATATATTGAAGGAAAACCCAGAGGGTTATAATTTAGCTTCTTTTCGAAAGCAATTTGCTAATAGATATGGCTATACCCTTGATGTCAAGAAGCTTGGTTATCAGAAGATATCATACTTGATACAGATAATGCATGGGGTTAAATTAGAACCCTATTGTTCCAAAAAAAATAAAAATTCAGAATCCACTTATATGTATCCTGCTCCTGCTGTTTGTGCTTCTGACTCAGAAACATCTATCTTAAAAACTCATGCAGCCAATGCTAATCATGAATTCAACTCAGATGATGAATTATCTGATACAGCCGCGAAAGAGGATAACATGGAATCACCTTGGGAGGAATTAGGTCCTGTTTCTGCTAAAAAACCAAGTCAGAATGATCTGGAATCAAATTCAATTCTGAAAGCCATTGAAATGGATACACCAAAGCATCCTGATTATGAACCCATTGTCTCAGATGATGATTCTTCTGAATCCGACGAGGATAGTTCTTGTTTAACTCAACCAGAAGAGCTAGGAAAGCCAAAATATGATGAACAAGACAGCTCTTTAATTCAAACTTTGGATATCTTCCATAGCAGCAAGGAAGGAGCAAATAGTTGTGATGATCTGCTTAACATGTTAGATTCATCCATAAATTCGAAACAGGGTTTCGTTTCCAAAAATACTTCAGGGAATCACAGAGAAAAGCAAAGATCTCAAAGGTATTGTTTTGTTGATGACCCAGCCTTACCCGACAACGACAAGTGTATTGGTGGGCTACCAGGTAACTCAAAGAAAGAGGATAGTGCGAACATGCAAAACTGAAGATTTCTTGGTGTAAACGTGATAGGGGTCCTCCTAGAATTTCATTATAGTAAAATTTAGGATTCTCATCACTCAAGACTTTTACACAAGACAGAATGAAGTGCTGATATATTATATCAGGAAATGCAGTTTTAGCCGACCATAGTACTGATTTTTCAATTGAGGATGATTCATATGCTTCCAAGTTGCTACCTGGAAATTCATTCTGATCATGGCTGGAGGAACATCTAAGTATGGTAATTTACGTGCCATTTTGGTATGTTACCATAGAATGGCGATTGCTCGACACTTTGAAAGAGCATGTGCTTTACTATGCAGTGGTTGCCCAATAATTTTTGAAGGCCTGTATCCTCCTTTTAGCTCCGCCTCTAGTTACTGGCCGTTATTATAAGCTTATATTTCGCTAGGTAACAATAGGTCAGAAATAATATTATTTATAATAACTTTTTTATTCTTATTATTTTTAGATATGAAGAACTAATTTTTTTTTTGTAAGATATGAATAACTATTATTATTATTATTTAGTTACCGCCGTTCTTAGGTAGGATGACTTACGAGTAATGCTATGTTTTCTTGTAGTCAATAAAATCTTGTTTCCTTTTCAAATTGTACTCCATCCATTGTTTTTCCTTGTTGCATTTGTAGAAAAAATTTGCTTTTATTTTTTATTGTTTTGTCGATAATGTTTATTAGTAGTTATTATAAGGAAAGAAATAAGTAAAATGAAATGATAAAAAATAGTATTAAGTAGTTATTTATTTTGTTATGGGCAAATAATTTTAAAATGAGAAGTAAAAAGGGACGGAGTGAATAATATTCAGATAAATTATTCCTCAAAAAATATTCAGATAAATTAAACAGTCATTGTTTTCTCTTTTCTCTTCTTTTTCAACTTTTTTTTTATATAAATGAAGATTTCTTGTTTTGTATTAAGAAAGAATAGTATTTTCCATTTAAAAGATTAAGCACAACATCACGAGCTTACGTTTTAAAAAATAGAACTTGCAAAAACAAAAATGATTCAACTTGCTTGTAGGCTCTTCGTGAGGTTTTAGATTCTAGGTGAGAATTCAAAAAAAGATTTTGGATAATAATTTATCTATTTACTTAAGAAAAAAAAATACGTTTGCGATGATAGATTCATGTCTTGCGATGATAAAGTTCAAATTTTATCTTTGATGGAAATCAAAGGAATATCACAATTAGATGTCTTGGAAGTACTCTATAATTATAAAAAAAAAAAAATCTTCCAATTATTAAATAAAATTTTATTATCTAGCTCATATAAATTATCATGTTTGGATAATTTATAAGATGTTTATAATATGATTTCAACTTTTTGTCAAAGAATGATGAAGTCTTTTAGTATGTACATGAGCACTATCAACATTCTTCTTTTAAAACTCTTTTTAACAATCATTCTCGTATTGAATGACACAAGTCATTTAACATGTAGATGATTGTTATGAATACTCTTTTTATAACGTTTTTTTAATAGTCACTCTTTTAATGGATGAAACTCGTGTCAATTTCATATAAAGCAAAGAGAGTATTTAAAAGAGAGTGTTCATAGTATTCCTTTTAATACTTCCTCAAGTATTTATTATAAGAGAAAGTTCATTTTTGTATGTTTATTCAAATACTCCCTCAAATCTCTATTATAAGAGAAAATTTATTTTTTACGTCATTCAATAAATGATGCATTTCTCTGAGGACCGTAGTAGTTTGTATTAAAATTTTAAATCTCTCAAGATATAGCAAAATAAGGTTCGAATTATGGTTGGAAGATGCGGTTGACCCTTCAACAAAGCAATACAAATTCAATACATGCATTAGTTGCCTAATATATTCCATTAGACAAATAGCACTAAATAAGCAAACCAGATGGAAATAAGTCAAGCGTCAAGCTGATGATAACGTGAACTCATTCATCATTTTAAAATTGCATGTGATCTCAATCTAAACTGTCACAAATATTTTTGCTTCCACGATAACGTGACCATTTTTTTTCTTCCATGATTGCATATCTCAATCTAAACTGTAATTCTCTCCAATATCGAGGACCGCAATGCAACTGAGATTTAACCCTTTTTTTTTTTTTTTATTTAACCTTGATCTCAACATTTGCAAACTTCTTATGAGTACTCGTGGACACTGGACAGTAACATATATGTTTTGTTAATGAGTATATCCGGGATATTTTTTTAAAATTTTAAATTAAGAGATTGTTCTTTAAAAAATTAAAATACTACGATTTTTAATGCATTAAAAACACAATTTTTTATAAAAACTTACCATTAATTTCCTTAAAAGAATAGTCCGAAGCACTCGTTAACATTTTCGTGACATATAAGTCATGAACACCAAACAGTTTATTATCACGGAAAGATTTATCTTGCATCAAGTTTTGGGTATCCAATATAGAATGGAACCGACAATTTTGGATGATGATACACAATAAAAATATGGAAAAACTCAAAAAAAAAGATATCCATAACTTTTTTTTAAATATTAAGAATAGCCATAACTGTTGGTGTAACAAATGAGGAAGTTTCATGCCATTGTTCCGAAGGTTTAAAGTTTCTTAAATTTAAGCAAGAACAACACCTCAAGACCAGATAACTAATTCTTGACACTGCTGATCAATCATTTTAAGGACGGAATAACTTATCATCAACTGCTCTTTCTTGTAATGAAATAATAAATGAAGAACCTCTATTGCCAGTAAAATTTGTTCAGTTGTCCAACCCTAAAATTAAAACTACCATCCAAAAAATTCGTGCAAAATTAGTAAAAGTTTACTATACAATGAATTTGCTTCTTCGATTATGCAACCCAACCAAATGAAGCTGAAAAAACTAGTTTACCTGTTACAATTCAATCCACACACTTCTAACACAGGACCGTCTCTCGAGAGACAATATATAAGGTGGCCAGTATGATTGACCAAAACAATATTATGGTAAGGATTAATCTATCTTGTTTACCAGGTAACACTTTGAGGAATGGATAAAGATGAAGGATCATACATCTAAGTTGTCTTCCATGAATTTTTATCATAACATAACAAAGTTCTAGAGTTAGATCTACTATATACCATAAATCCAAATCAACCATCCTCCCAAAGAAACAAACATATATAGACATATTGCAGAATTAAATGTTATTAAAATGAGGGAGAGGACCAAGTATTATTTATTATTGAAGAATATTTTCCCTCCCCTACCCTCACGGCTTAATAAACTACTTGTCAAAAGGATTGATCCAGTTCTCAATGGGTACTGTCACCTTATAAATTTCCTTAAGAGACCGATATTTCTTCATCTTCTTTCGTCCAAAAATCTCATTGACCACCTTATTATTGGCCCTTTGATCAACCTCTTCGCATGAGATTCTCTTCCCCTTCCCACTCTTAACATCATTTTTGTTATTGATGTTGTTGCATTCGTTGTTGAGTTGCATAAGCCTCTGAGCCGCGACCAAAACTTCAGCAGACACATCATCATCCTTCTGGGTTACATTTTTTGCTCTATCATCCGCCATAGCATTCAAGATAGATTTCAACAACTAGTGTTAACGTGTGCTTCCTGAAGTTTATCTTTAATGTTGAGCGCGTATTTTCTGAGCGCGTGTGATGAAGGAGTTTGATTTATGTGAGAAAGAGAGGGAAAGAAAAAAAAAGAAAATGGATAAAAAGTAGGTCTCCACCCCAGAAACCGTAAAGTTTGTTAATTTATTTAGAAGTTTTTTTGACGTTGATATATATATGGGATCATGCCAACAAATGTCGTACCTCCTAAAGATAACGATTTAAAAAGAGAAATAATTTGTAAAATTTATTTTTAAAGTTTCAATGTCTTGAATCGTTAACAAAACATTATTTTGATTAATAAGTAAATTTCAATTTCTAAAAAAAATATGTAAATTTCAAATATATTATTACCATTTTTTGTCAATACATACATATATACCATTTATCCGTTTATTCACCTAATTGATAAAAGGTAGTCAATGCAACCTAAAAATGGATAAATAACAACAACAAAATTTCTTCTAAAAACCAACATTTATAAAGGAAAACAATCCGATCCATTTTACTTGTTGGATATTTAGAAAAATATTTCCCATTTAAGAAATAAGTTCCACCAAAGAAAAAATCATTTAATAGAATATGAGTTCGATTTCTAAGTAGAATAATATTTGAATTAGTTTTCCTGACATGCCGATCAAACTCCGGTTTACTAAGCCCTTTCTCCTAAGAACCGGAGGGATAAATTATAAAATAAAAATGAGAACCATCTTTATTTTTTATTTTTTTTCACGCAGATCTTTTTTATGTAAAATTGGCTTATAAATTAAAATAATATCCTACAATTTATTTAATTCCATTTATATACAACAAACAAAATAACACATTAATTAGGTGTTCTTCAAAACCAATGCATCGTTGTCGTTGGGTGTTTCATTTTTTTTTTTTTTAACTTATTTATTATGTGGTTAATGTTGTCCATTGATTCTCTTTAAATCATGCCCTCAAACCAAAGGCACAAGACCAAGGGAAATGTTAACTTATGCCTTAGAGCACAAGTTAATGATTCAAATATAAAAAAAAAACTTATTGGAATGTGTGCATTGCATTTAATATTTAACTTTTTAATCATTTAAATGCACAAAATTTTAGAGAATGTTTATTCATTTAAGTTTCTTAACATATGCCATAAGGACACAAGTTAACACTACCCAATAACCAAATTGGATCTTCTATAACCGATTATATGGTGCTTCCAATTGTAGACAGATGGATTATAAAGAGAAGATAAGAGTTTGTTTGTTTTGTGAAGAAACACAAGAGTTATCTATACTATATATAAAGAAAACTGCTACAAATATTTAACAATAAATTTAATTTAAGGAAAAAACTTACACACAGTTCCTTATGAACTGTTCTTACTGTTAGTCAATTATAAAATAACATGTGGATTACTAATCCATGTCACTAATCGTCCCTGTTAACCCTCTTTTACCTCTGTAACCACATATCAAACTCACAAAAAACTAGCATAAAACCAAAACTCATGTTACTTTTTTATCAGCCGCTTTTATGTTGTACATCTGTGTTTCCCTCAACAAAAATGTTGCACATCTGTATTGTTTCCCTCAATACAACCGACAAAGATTCCCAAGTATTTTCATATCACTTACACAAAAAACAGTATTTCCATATTATTTTATTTTATTAATATAAGTTACTCTTCCTTAGCTTTTGATCAATTGTAACAAACGTGAGCAAAAAATAATGGTAAAGATTGGACTTTAAATCTTCTAAAAAAAGATTAGAAACTAACGTGAGCAAAAAATAATGTTAAAGATCAGACCTTAAATCCTCTAAAAAAATGATTAGTAACAAACGTGAGCAAAAAATATTGTTAAAAATTGGACTTTAAATCCTCTAAAAAAATATTAGTAACAAACGTGAGCAAAAAATAATATTAAAGATTGGACTTTAAATCCTCTAAAAAAAATATTAGTAATAAACGTGACCAAAAAATATTATTAAAGATTGGACTTTAAATCGTCTAAAAAAAAGATTAGGACTCAAAATATTTTAAAAAAAGATTTGTTAGCACTATATTAAACATTAAATATTAATAAGTAGGGTTCTCACAGTTCATAGTTCGTTTTCGCATTGTTTAGTTTTTCTCAACCTCTCTCCCTCTGCATTAGAATTCAGAATTAACATGTAAGTTCTTTTTCTTTTTCTTTTATGTTACAACTAATCAAAGTCGATTAATTTTATGGATTATTTGACTTTGCTGGTTTATAAGTGATTATGATTCAAATTGTTTACGATTAATTTCAAGAATTATTTGACTTTGCTGGTTTGCTTATACAAACTATGATAGTGTGTCTTTTTTTTTTATATAAAGAGAACCGTGGTTTTTTTTTTAATTATTAAATAAATCATTATTTTGTTTAAAGCAAATGTTTCTTTTACATAATATGTCATTTATACATTTATGTTATGATGTTACTAATTACTATTAAAATAAACAATAAAAGATCATTATTTTATCTTTATTTTATATGCAGGCAAACTAAAATATGTTGAGTTCATAAATAATTTTGTTATATGCCTTGAAAATATTTTGTTTATAAATCAATATATCAATAATTTCCATTAATATTTTAAAATTTAATTAAAATTATACAAAAAAACATAATAAAATAATCACATGCGTTAGCACAAGAGCGGACAAACGGGCACGATAGTGCCCATCTTTCCGCTAGTAGAAATAAAGAATCGTTGGTCGAAAAATTCCTTATTTATATTTGTACATTTTTTTCGTTTTAATTTTTTTTTTAGATATATCTATACAGATTACATATAAGAAAAAATAGTGGTGGACACTCCTTCCACCCACCCGATACATCTTCTCTCTATTGTTTTTAGTTTTTACCTTTCTATATCCCTCTCTCCTCTTCTTTGTTTATTAGAGGATGAAAATATGGGATCCATCTAATATAGCATCTTATCAGGATATTTTTTTTTTTAGGGTGTATTGTAAGCTAATACGTACGTGGTTAGTGACTAGTCTGTAATACTCTTGTGGGTTGTGGCTATGGCGACCCTCTTTCTCCCTTTGAATACTTTCTTTTTTGTTTTTCCTCTTCTTTTTGAGTCATAATTCCTCTAAGCTCACCTTAACTCCCGCTCGCCCATTTATCCTCCATCTCGTTTTTCTTCCATTTTTGGTGAAGAAATGGTTGCAAATCTTGATCTTGTTTGCAGGGTTATCAATGCAAATTTTATTATCATGGTTTTCAACAAGGGTGTCAACCAAAAATTAAAGTCGTTTCATAAAAACAGTCTTTATTAATTCATTTTTTATCAAAATTTTCTTAAGAATCAAAAAACGCTCATATACATATTTGAAAAATAGTTGAGAGAAAGTGTTGTCTGTATTGAGAATTTGTTTAATGCTGTTAAAAATACGGGAGGATATCATACTATTAGACACAACTTTAAGATATACATAGTGTATTTTTTGGTCTTTTTTTAGGTTTTTTTTTTTTTGTTTTTGATTATTTTACTATCACGATGTGTATTTTTGCTATCTTTTTTCATTTAAATATTTTATATTATCATGTTTTTCAACCATGGGTATCAACCAAAAACTGAAGTTGTTTCATAAAAACAGTCTTTAATTCATTTTTTTTTTATCAAAATTTTCTCAAGAATCAAAAAACGCTCCTATACATATTTGAAAAATAGTTGAGAGAAAGTGTTGTCTGTATTAGGAATTTGTTTAATGCTGTAAAGAACATGGGAGAATATCATACTACTAGACACAACTTTAAAATATACAAACATGTTTAATGAGATTGTTTCTGGAAGGAAAAAAATCATGTGTTAATGTCACCCTTTTTTTAGGTGTTAACCCTAAAATAAAAAAGACTTTGGTAATCTGAAGTTCGACCGTAAACTAAATATAGTATGGTCAAAGATTGTTTCATCTAAAAATCAAACTTGGTTTCTCTCTAACAATTACTTGCCCTTTGGAAAAACTCATTTAACCAGTTGAGCCCAATCATTTTTTAATCAAACTAGAGATTTTATGTTACACTCAAATATAAAAAGAATAATTTTGACAAATTAGATAAAAAAAAATATAATAACATTAATAATATAATTTAAAAAATATTATTAAAATGATAAACTAATTTAAACTAAGGATAACGATGACATAAAAAATCACTTGAAAAATTTTCCGTTATATATAAAGTATACATGTATTTTTACTTTTTTAATTGTGTATCAAGTTTTACCAACAAAATTTAAAATATATACAAAAAAATTCCCGTGCAAGGCACATTTCTCAAACTAGTTTAAGATAAATATTTTTTACAACATAGAAGAGCATTAAATGAGACTTTGAACATTAAAATGACATGTGTACTCTTCAAAAATAATAAAGGCAAATGTTTATAATAGAGATAGGGATAGAGATTCATTTAATTTTTGTATTTTACAAACCAAGGAACATTTTTTTAAGAGGAACGAAAAAACATTGAAAGAAAGCAAAATAACGGTTTATTAGTGCCTATTTCACTCATGTATTGTGTCAAATACAGTTATGCAACTTAATATTTGTTGACTTCTATTTGTTAATTAATTGTTAAAGTGACACATTTTGTCATGTTTGTATTCAATATTGATAAAAGAAAAATGATATTTTCAATTTTTCAATAATCAATTTTCCATGGAATTGATCAATTATCAATTTTTGTTAATTATCAAATTTCAATATACGGGTAGTGCGGTTGTAACGAATTTCCTTCCGTAACATTCACCATTTCTCATTCGGATACTACGCGCCACTCTGAAGGACACGCTTTAGTTTCTCCGTTTAAGAAACCCTAATAAAGTTTACTTTCAACAACAACAAAAAAACCCTAGAACTTTTTCTTCTTCCTATTATTTTGACTTGAGTTTTTATTTTTCACCTTTTATTTTCATGGATTCCATCAAAAGAAGAAAGATCATGGATAAAGAATACGAAGGACGTGCTGTCGGACTAGATCTTGGAACAACGAATGCTTGTGTTGTTGTGTGGCTTGATCGACACCAAAGAGTTGAGATTATTCACAATGATCAAGGAAACCGAACAACACCTTCTTTTGTTGCTTTCAACAATGAGCAAAGGTTGATTGGTGATGCTGCTAAGAATCAATCTGCTACTAACCCTGAAAACACTATCTTTGGTAAATTTCTATTTCTATTATCTACTGCTTCATGAATGTATTTAGGTTTCTTTTGTTGTTGGTTTGAAAAAAATTGCTTTTGATGTAAATGATTTAGAGATTTCTTTTAAAAATAATGTATATCAATGTTTGTTTATCATGGTTAAAATCATGTATTGAAGATGGTTTTTAAAGAAACTACTCAAATGCAGTTGTATAAAGATTCTTGATTACATGATCCAAAACACTTTTTTAAAACCCTCATTACTAGTATACAATTGCTATTTTAGCTGGATAAATGAATGATGGGAATTTACAATTAATGTTATTTTTGCAGATGCTAAGAGGTTAATTGGTAGGAAGTTTAGTGATCCGGTTGTTCAAAGAGATATATTGTTGTGGCCATTCAAGGTTGTTTCTGGTGTTAATGACAAACTATGATTACTGTTAAGTACAAGGGTCAAGAGAAGCACTTTTGTGCTGAGGAAATATCTTCTATGGTGCTTGCAAAGATGCGAGAGGTTGCGGAGGCATATCTGGGGTCGCCGGTCAAGAATGCCGTTGTTACTGTGTCAGCTTACTTCAATGATTCTCAGCGAAAGGCCACCATAGATGCTGGTACTATTGCTGGTCTTAATGTCATTCGGATAATCAATGAACCTACTGCTGCAGCTATTGCATATGGCCTTGACAAGAGAAATGACTGTGATGGTAACCGAAATATTTTTGTCTTTGATCTGGGTGGCGGTACTTTTGATGTGTCTATCCTCACAATTAAAGGTGATATATTCGAATTATAAGCCACCTTGGGTGGCGGTACTGTTGAAGTAGATGCTTTATTTATGGGAATCGACTTTTCTTCATCAATCACTCGTGCCAAATTTGAGGAACTTAACATGGATTTTTTCAATGAGTGTATGAATATTGTTGACAATTGTCTCAGGGATTCAAAGATATACACGAGTGATATTGCTGATATATTGTTCTTGTAGGTGGGTCATCTAGGATTCCAAAAGTGCAGGATTTACTGCTAGAATTTTTCAAGGGGAAGGAATTGTTCATGGGTATCAGCCCAGATGAAGCTGTTGCTTATGGTGCAGCTGTTCAGGCTGCTATTTTGAGCAAAGGATTTAAGAATGTCCCCAACTTGGTGCTACGAGATGTTACCCCATTGTCACTTGGCATTGCAATAACATTTGAAAGTATCATGAGTGTGGTGATTCCAAGAAACAGTTCCATACCTGTCACAAAGACAAATCGATGATAACCAGCGCATTGTCTTTATTCCTGTTTATGAGGGTGAGAGACCACGAGCTACTGACAATAATCTGCTTGGTTCATTTACACTTCCTTGTATTCCAGGTCCCCGTGGCAAGCCCTGTGAGGTATGCTTTTCGATTGATGAAAATGGCATCCTAACTGTTACTGCTAGGGAAATATCTACAGGCAATATGAACGCAATCACCATTACTAACAACAAAGACAGGTTGTCAATGTTCGACATTGAAAAAATGACTAAAGAAGCTGAGAAATACTGTGTGGAAGATATACAATTTTTAATAAGGGCCAAGGTAATGTGTGCATTAGATTCATGTGTTTACAGCATGAAGAATGCTTGATAAGAATAACAAAGAGAAAGAAATAGATGTTCTTGAGGGTCATCTGGAGGAGCTGGAGAGCATGTCGAAACACCTTATATCCAAGGCTAATAATTTTATTTTTCTTGGATAAGATTTAAAGTGATGTCTTGCTTTTGAAAGTGCTGAATGCAGACCTTTAGTTTTATTATCATTATCTAATAGCATTGAAGTTTATGTTAATGTTTGTGTTTCACATGCAACTTTTTTTTTCCTTCTGGTTTCTGTATTATAAACCATGCTAACTCTATTCTAGTTTTAGTAGCATCCTTCAAAGCATACTTTATGATCTAATCCTTCTCAGACTCTATTCTAGTGTTGACTAAATAATCTTTGTGATTTTTTGTTGATATGTGGTTGAAACTTGAAACCTTTCTAGAGCTTTATGAATTGACTTGCCACATCATGTTTATATGCTTGATTACAGGGAAGTGACATTAATTCATTCTCTTAATTATATAGAAACTGAACATCAAATATAAAACATTGACCGTAAGTAGCAGGGCTGCCAAGATGTGTGAATATTCTCATTAACAGTAATCTTAATTCAAACGCTTGATCTAATGTGGCAATTATGACAGTATAAGAAGTCACAAAACCTTTAATATTAACATCGACACGTTCAGATAACTTTCATAATCCATTTCATGGAAATTAAAACAAACCTGAATCATTCAACAATGATATGTCTCTCTTTCTCTTCTTCTTCTGAAGTGAATGGCCAAAAAATACGAGGGGCCTGCAATTGGAATTGACCTTGGCACAACCTACTCGTGTAGCTATTTGGTAGGGTCAAACTAATCTGAATGAGATCATCATGCACAATTAACTAATAGACATTTGACACAACCCTGACACTGAAAAAAAAAGTGATTAAAAGTATAGCCGCATGTATCGCTATCATGTCGGTGGCGAACAATAACACATTTCAGACATTGGACATGTCTTCGATGTCAAGGAACTATAGTGATCCAATTATCCAAAATGATCTAATGTTATGGCCCTTTAAACTTATTCAGAATGATCCAACTATTTCAGTCTAAGGTCTTCATAAAGATTTGAGAGATTGAAGAGGCAGTTTTGGAATCATCTGTCAAGAATGCATTTGCTGGAGCAATTGCCAACCTTAATGTAATTTGGATAATCAATGAACTAACTATGCTCATAATTAAAGTTGAAATCTTTGAAGGTAAAGACACTGCCGGAGGCACTTACCTTGGAGGAGAGGACTTTGATATAATAGAATGGTGAACTATTTGGTAGAGGAGTTAAAAAGGAAAAAACAAACAAAGTGGACATTAGTGGGAACACTAAAAGCCTTAGAAGGTTAAGAACCTCGTGTGAAACCATTCTTTGAACTTTGTTCATCTAATTATGCATAACCTTTGGCTGATAGACCATCCACAGTAAAGATATCCATTTTAGGATATTTAACAAATCTGATATGTACACGTATATAACTCATTTATAATTATTTAATGATAATACATAATAAGCACGCAATTCCTCCAAGTCAGTATCTCACACAAATTTCTTTGATAGGACACACCAATCAACTTTCAATAACTTTATATCATTACATTTCAATTTTTTAATATTAAAAAAATATGCGTCCCACTTATTATTAAAAAAATGTGTGCAAGCATGATTATTTAATAGAAAATAATGTGGGTCTCACTTAAGAATGATATGTTTGCTTGAGACTATGAGTCTCTCCCAAAAACTTTCTCTCTGATAGAGGTACCTAAATAGGTACACACCAATCAACTTTCAATAACTTTATATCATTACATTTCAATTTTTTAATATTAGAAAAATATGTGTCCCACTTATTATTAAAAAAATGTGTGCAAGCATGATTATTTAATAGAAAATAATGTGGGTCTCACTTAAGAATGAGATGCTTGCTTGAGACTATGAGTTTTATAGGACTCCCAAAAACTTTCTCTCTGATAGAGGTACCTAAATAGGTATTGTGTCTTAAATGTTTGAGACTCTTCTATTGTGGATACTCTTAGAAAATATATGCCACAAAATTGAGTCTAGCATTAGAAAATTTGTTTGGGGGTGGTAATAGAAGTCATTGGATTAATTGGAATACTATTTACCCAATCTCCTCTAAGAGGAGGCATTATTGGTACTAGAAGAGCAAGGTCTGTGAATATGGCTATGCTACTCACGAGGAATTATTACCACCTCCTTCAGGCAATGGATGGTAATGGAGACTCATATTCCTGGAGTTTTATTGTTAACATGGAAATTATTCTTAGTCTGGGATTTATTATGTGTGTGGGAATAGGTGATATCTCCATTTTGTATGATAAATGGCATCGTTATGGTCGTCTTTGGGAACAAATTTCTTATCTTGCTCAAAATTTATCCGGAGGGTGTGGAATTCTGATCAAATATCCAAGCCTCTTTTTTTATGATGTTAAAATGGAGATGGAGAGTGTTTTCACTGATGATGAATCTGATGACACCGTTGTGTGGGATCCATCTAATTCGGGTGCCAATAACACCGAATCAACATATTATTGGCAAATCCTTTTACCATGACCTGATCCGAAGGAGGTTATGAGTTGGTCTTGGATTTGTAAGTTCAAGTTATATATCATTGGATTCTTCTTGTTATAGATGTGGTGCTTCATCGGAAACTATTTTACATTTGTTGTGTTATTTTCCAAAGGCTAGGCAGGTTTGGCACAATCTCGGGTTTGATTTCCAAAGTGGTCCTTATGAAGATGATCTTCATTTATTGTTTAAGATTTATGTAACCATCTAAAAAAAGTTCTTGCTTGCTCATTGGATGTTGGTTTATTTGAAAATCTAGAAATGATGAAGCTTTCTTCGACATTAGTCACTCTCGGAAGTATACTCTTAGCCAAATCTACTCTTTCTATAATTCCACCAAGGTTTTGGGTGGCCCTACTTCTATTCGTTCTCCTAGGTTGGTTTCTTAGCACCCTCTCCAGATAATGTGATGAAAGTTATTGTTGATGGTATATCTAAATATAACTCTGACATATCAGTCTTTGGGGGTCATTTCAAAAACTTGGTTGGTGGTTCAATTTCTGGTTTTGCAGGGAGTTGTGGTCATATTACTAATATTAGTGATTAACATCGTGCTATTTTTTTTGGGTCGTAGATCACTTGAGATCTTGGTTTTACGAACATCATGTGTGAGTTAAATTGTCAAACTCTATTAACATTTATCAAGGACGGGGCTCAACGTACTCATCCTTACTCTCTTCATATTGATAAGATTTGTACTTTTATACTGAGAGATTGGGATATTGTGTTGCTTTATACCTTGGGTGAAGGAAACTCTTCAGTTGATTAGATCGCTAAATTGGATGCTTCACTTTCTCATTGACTCCGGATAATCCTAAGATATTATGTCTTCTTTATCAAGCTATTGTTTGGCTGATATTCGGGTCATTTGTAATTTTTTTTCCTTGTTGCTTTTTATTTCCCATTGACAAATAAAAATAAAACGAAAATACTTGATTTTCCCAAAAAAGTCAACGTAAAACTTAGAAGTGCAGTGCATTCTTCTTAGTTCTTACTCAGCATTTTTGTTCCTTCTCAAATTACAAATCACAAATATTCCATGCATCCCAATCCCCAAAATAGAAAATCGAGAATAAATTCACTCAATAATTCAGTTAGCCTTCAATATTTATTTCAGTTATGATTTATAACAAGGTAAACCACCATTTTTATCATTGAAAGTGTAATGCTAAATGTTTTTGGAGTAAATGAAGGAACATAACAAATAAAAAAAACGGAGTTCCTCTTTATCAAATTTGGGGTTTTTAAAGAGGAAAAAATTATTTATTTTTTACTTTTATCCACCGACGACATATCGGCAAGCCAATTATCTTTCAGAATGTTCACATCCAGAGTTTTTAAAGGGTTAACATCTTTGTTTAATTTCAGAGACGAAAATGACTAATTGATTGTAAAGTAGAAAATTAATTTATGTTTCCGTATGAGTCAATGATTGGTATAACAATGTGTTTCACTTTCAAGGATCAAACTATATGATTTAGGCAATTTTTAACTCTCAATCCTATTATAACTAATAAGTTTCATTTTAATCTTTAATTTAATATCAAACAAAATTAAAAGAATATGAATAACAAAGAGAGAATATCACTTTTACTATATTATCTTTATCAAATATTTGTGTATCTATCATCATCATAAATCAAAGATGGATCCATAAAGGGCACCCATGTATTCGAGACCCTCCCTTTAGGCTCCGACACTTACTTGCCTAATAGTATGATCACATGTATATATGTACGATTTTATTTTATTTTGTGTTAACCTGTCAATTCTTAGGGGAAGAGGGTTTGGTAATTTGGAGTTCAGTTGAAAGGTAAGTAAAGTCTAACGAATAATTGTTCCACCCATGATTGGAACTTGGGTTCTCCCGAATCATTCGTTCTTTGGTAAAGTTCATTAAATCAGTGAAAATATGAGGATGAAAACTGTAATGAACTCTATTTTATTGTTTTTACTCTGTAATTAATATTATATCTATTTTAAATTACATGTCGGAGTTTGACTATATGTACTATTCACATATAGTAATTGAATTTCTAACCACTAAACCATCTAATAAAAAAGAGCTAATATAATAGTTATTGAACTTTAAAATCATACAACTTTGGTCCCTCTCTTGTATTTTTGGACTAAAAAATGGCAATGGGACGTACTATAAATGTGTTGTACAAGTTAATGATGTGAAATGATAAACATCTATGAAATTTCAGCTAAACCCCTTAAAACTTTAATCTAAATATGAAAATCATTTATGGTTTCTTCTTAGTTCATGTAAAATCATTCAAATATCCAAGTGAGACATGAATAAATGGACAAAAAGAAACATTTATGGTTTGCTTTTATTATAACAATAAATAATACGTAAGGTTTAACTATTCAGGTCCAGTGTGTAGTGAATTAAACTTTTTTTTTACAATCTAATGTTTTTGAGTTGAAAAAAGTAACCGACTAAATACTTTGCAATGGCCAATATTGGATTATATATTTAGAACATCCAGGTGTTTGACACCAATTTATTTAGCATTATCATGCAACTTTTTTTTTTTTTGGTTACTCAACTCTTATTATCATGCTAGCTAGCTTTGTTCGTGAAAATTTTAGTCTAAACTCAACAAAAATAAATACTCCATTGGATATTATTGTTATATTTTACACAAATTTATTTATAATATACTGGAACGCCATTGTTATATTTTTTGTGATATTTCATTTTCCTCTAAACAAAAAATATACCATAACGCCATTGTATCTTAATAAACAAAAAAAGAAACAATTACATTTGATAAATATACTTAATCGTTACATAATTTTTAACAATCAATCCGAGATAAACTTAACTTTGCATCACACAGGTTAGTTCACTAGCTCAAGGACAAGACGATAGCTGCTTTAGATTATCACATGCAGAAGCAGAATGCAGCACGTTTTGTTTTTTAATTGAGCAACTAGGCAAATTCACCTATTCAACCTGTCAAAAAATTTGATTGTTTCCAACAAAAATATATTCAGCGACCATTTTAAAATTATTTTAAAAAAAACCAACTTTAGCTTGATTTTTATTTTTATTAATCCCCAATCTCTAATTTTTTTCAAAATGAAATACCAATCCGAAAGAGGAGGTAAATCAAAAATAAGAAAAAAGAGTCATAGGGACTCGTGCAAGACAACGAGACAATGTCTTTCGTAAGTGTAAACTTACGCGGCATCGACCTCGGAACCCAAAATATCATTAATTGCAAAGTGCAAACATGTACTTCCCGCCATCCATTATTAGTAAAATGGTCAAATGTGATTATTTCGTTTTCTTTTTTTTTTGACAGAAAGAAAATATGATTATTTCTTGACTTTGTTATCTTTCAAAAAATGAAAAAGGCTGAAATCAAATTGCCATTTTCATATCTTAATAAACGAAAAACATTTGTCATCCCCATTCCATCCCTATCTTGTTTCCTGAAAAGAAATCACGTGTTCCTCAACAAACCAACAAAATATGGTTCGATAAGTCCCCCTTTCAAAAACGAACAAGTTGAGGAGAATTTTTTTCTTCAGTGATTATTTAATTTAAGTAAATAAAAACCACAAGAAAAAAATATGTTTATAGCGAGGGAAAAAAATCCAGAGGGATGAACACGTTTGAGGACATATATTATCCCAATCCCCCACAGCACAGCACAGCACAAGCTTTTTCTACACTTGAGAAATTGCATGAACAATGGATTCATTGTATCACCAGTGCTGCCTTCCTTGAGAACTGCCACCACCTTTGTGCTTTGCAAAGTAACCACTCTTTGCTTTTGACTTAGGTAACTCATGTATGTCCATCACCTGAATTGTTCTTTGCTTTTTTGCTATAAACAACACACAAAAATTTAGGTCAGTTTTATATATACAGAGAAAACTAGCATGAAAATGAAACTTTTAGAAACAAAATTTCAACCATTATCAGCCTCTTTGTAGTTTGCTTGAAGCCGTTTTCTTGCAGCAGCAAGCCTCTCTGCATCAAAATTGCTCTCTTTCTGTTCTCTCTGTCTCTGCAATCATTCAGCATTTTATGTCAGACATCACTTCACAAAGTTAACACTAGGGGACATTCACATGCATAAACATTCCAACAACAAACTTTAACAAAAAAAATCAAAACCGTACACTTTGAGGAGCAGAGGTAGGGGCGGTAACTGGGGGTGATGGCCTTGGTTTTGGAGGTGGGTCTTTGCGAGGAACTGATTTAGGTTTTGGTTTTGGTTCAGCTTCGGAGGTGTTACGGTCGGAACCAGAGCTCCCATCTGTGTCAGCAAACAAAAAGCATATAAACCAAATGCAAACAAAAGGCATCAACAAGGTTACAAGAATATTTGAATCAGATGCTATTCTCACTGTGTGGATTTGGAGAGTACGCAAAATCAGGAATCTGCATAAACTAATAAAACACAACATTAGCAAGCTTAATTGCTTCAACTTTTCAAAAGCAAATAGAATAAAAGATTTCTTTGACCTGATGATTATGCCCATTTGGGGTGGTTTTCTGCAAAGGAGAGTCTCCATCAGCTGCAAATGTTGAATACTATTAATTACCATTAACGAATTTCACACGAATATTCCAACTCCTTTAACTTCTACTTTTTAACTCTTTGACAAATACTCCCAAAAATATTAACATTACCCATGAGAGTGCTTTTCCCTCTTTGTGGATTCTGCTTCACCCAGTCATCAACAATTTCTTTCCACTTCCTACACATAATCAAAAAAATTCACAAACTCAACCAATGCTAAAAAAAAAACAACATTAATTTCTTCAAAAAATTATAAGCATGTGTCTTCAATTACTTGACAAGTAGCTTCACCAATCGGCGAACATCGCTTGAAGGATGTTTTCGCAACTGATTCACGTTCCTCCCGATGTCAGTTTCCTGCACGAATCAAAAACACAACATCAACAAAAAACAATTCACAGAGACGTTGAAAATAACCACTTCAAAGCAAAAAATTATATAATCAATCACCTTCAACTCTTGGAATGTAATATCAATATCCACCAGATTTTGTAGCAACTCCATCAAAGTATCTTCAGACTGAAAATTAAAATTAAAAACAAAAAAAATTAGAACAAAATTTTCATTCATTTCTAATAATTAATACTTAAATTTACTAGAATTTAAATTAACATTAATTAAACAAAACCAAACCTGATGAGGATCTTCTAGAAGCTCTTTAATCTCTAGAATCTTCTTCTGTTCATCATCAAACAAACCACCGTAAGGATCTATCTCCTCATCTTCACCGTCGTCGTTTCCTTCAGACTGCGGCGTCGGAGGAGAAGAAGCTCCGCCGCGGCGCGGTTGTCGTTCCGGACTCAGGCTAGGACTGTTCTCTTTCTTGATTTGGTTATCGTTTGTCACGAGACGTTGACCTCCGTCGCAATTCTGACACATCGGAGTACCCTCCGTCGTGGCAGCGTAGAGACGCTCCACGATTCCGTCTCTTTTCCTCTTTAGCTCACCGGCGTTATCCTGCGAAGCGACGGAGATCGCCGTGTCGATGAACATCCAGACGTCAACGCCCGCCGTGTGTAATATAGATCGGAAATCGTCCAAATCCATCGGAAAATCGTAAATCGTAACGAATTTCGATGAATTGGAGACTTCGATTTTGCTACGAAGATTGAAGAAATCAAAGAGATTGAAGATAACGAGTTTTTTTTTTGTTTTTTTTTTTTCTCTCTCTGTCTTTCGTTTTCTGAAGTGAAGAAAAACGCTAACAATAAAATTAAGAATAACAGTAATGAAAACGCGAAATAAAAAAAATGGGAAGACTGTTTTGTTCAGATCTGAAGGTAAACGGCAAGTATAAGATCAAAACGACGAGAGAGCAATGAGAATTAAAAAGGATAAGAATTGTAGATCTATGAGAAGGAATGAATTTAGGTTGGTGAAATTGAGATTGATAGTTGAAATGATACAGTTTATTGGTTTGCACAAGTAGTATGCTAGTGGGTATATTCCAGAAGAAAACTGTTTGATTTATTTTATTTTATTTATTTTAATGTTATTGGTGATAATTGATTTTAATGAGAATGAGAATGAGAATTGTTTAATTTGAGGGTGTATGTACAGTGGTAGCCGGTGGTGAATGAAGAATAATACTACCAGCTCCACCCACAAAACACAAACACAAGTTGTTTGGTGCCAAGATGTTTTTTTGTTTTGTTTTGTTTTGTGGGCTAAGGGAGGTGAACGGACAAAAACTGAGGGATTTACTTTACACTACTTTAGGATGGATGGGTTTTTTTTTTGGAAAGAAGAAATAAATTAAATAAAATGAGATAAAATTGAAATAAAATTTGTTTCGCGTGCGTGGCCACTACTCTGCGGTGGAAGATGTAATAAATGCAGGAATATTTGAGACGTGTGTTGTGTTTTTGACATTGGAATTACTCATCATCATTCTTCCATAACTACTGTGCTCCCTTGTCAAAAAATTAGTAAAAAAGATCAAATTTTCTAAAGATAAATACAAATTTATTTAATTTTTCAACAGAGAAAAATAAAAATAAATTTGTGTAGAATGAAAAAATTAATAGTTAATTCTGATTAATTTGTCCGGTAAGCGTACTTCAGTTGTCATGAACATTGTATTATGATAAATGATATTTGTACAATCATTTTATGACAATTTTCTCTCTCATACTCATATTATGTTTTTATTCTCTCTTTTTCTTTTTTTTTTCTCTCTATTATTTTTTACCAATAGAGATAGAGGAAAATGAAGTTTTCATAAAAATTGTCACCAATGGTTGTTCATGTATCACTACTCTTGTATTATATACTCCACTAATTCCTCTTAAGGAAATAATAATTTGTGCCCTCAATGCACAAGTTAATGATTCAAATGTAGAAATAATTTATTGGAATGTGTGCATTGTATTTAATCTTTAACTTTTAAATAAATTAAATGCACAAAAATTTAGAAAATATTTCTTTTTTGGGCTTTTTAACATGTGCCCTAAGGGCACAAGTTAACATTACCATTCATCTTATGATGATGTAATTTTTCTTTTTTTTAGGGATATGGTGATGGAATTTTAGCTAAGATAATGCTCATGATAATGGATTTGACTATTTAAATAAGTGGTCGTGAGTTGAATTTATATTCTTCTTGTAAAATTTTCTAGACAGAGATTAGTTCATGTTCTTGTATTTCGGTCACCTTTTTTGGTTTCCTTTTGGTTCAATTATGATCGAAGTTTTAGCTTTGTGTCCTGGTTTGAATCATTTGGTGTTTTCTCTGAACGCATTGTGATGGGTTTGACGGATTGTCGTTGGCTTCTTGCATTTTTGTTTACTTAACTTTTCATGGGTTGTTCTTCAACATAGGCTTGGTACTCGATTCGTGTTCTCGTTCTTTGAATTTTTTATGTTTCTAAATTTGTTGAGAAAGGAAATGATACACAAGTGTTTAAAACACTGATTAAAGGTCTAAAAGATTGGGATATAGACCTATCGTCAACATGAAATGAGTCCAAGAACCAACGACTCACTGCAACTAACAACAACAAGCAAAACGACCTTTTCCAGCCAAACAATCCAACATCAAACATGGGATATCAAACCAGTCTGAAAAACATCGTGAGGATTGTGATTTTGATCGGCCTTTCAATAAAGAGTTAGTATGTGTCAAACGAGAATGTATGTTCATTTGATGACTTTGTCCCACAACAAAGGAATCCAACAAAACTAGTGGTGGAAATCACAACAGGAGTATAAAAAAATGTGAGAAGAAACGCATGGACAATAACTCATGCATTTTTGTTTGAATTTTTCCTCATCATGGTAAACATTTTAAGATCAATCGAATTATCAAATTGAGATGGGGTTTTGATTAATACCTCTTGATCAATTTGGAAGGGTCACAAGTGTTGCTTTTTATACACATACATATGGTAAATTAGGTTATGTAGCCATGGTGGCATCAATAGCGGGGGCGAAACAAGAACTAAGGTTAATGGATGCAATAGATGAATCACTAGATGGCTAAGTGCAACATCAAGGTTGAAAAGAATCGTTGAGCTGAGAGTGGCTGGTTGAGAGTGGGCGGTGATCCGAGTAGTTTGTTGAAAAGATCCGCATAATTCTGCGATCTTCAAGATTAAAACACCGTAGAAGCTCAATCGTGAATATGTTCTAGCTCGCTCTGAAACGACGAGGAGACCACCAATTCCACCATTTGAGAGTACAATCATTCATTGTCGTTGCAACAAGTGTTGTCTTCTCCTTATTTGGTATGCCTTACACCTTGTAGTATTTGTCAACGCAAAGCACCTTAAAGTAAGCGTCATAACTTCCATCAAACACTGACAGTTCCATTGTTTTATAGGCTATGAGATAGGTAAACAAAACACCATCACAAAGAATTGTAATTTTGAATAAGATAATTAAACAAATTTTGAGAATGAAGAATGTTGTATTGAATTACATAGGGTTTAAGTAGAAAATGGCATGATTAAATATGGAATGTTATTCCATTTCTTGCAAGTGCAAAGAAATAAAATGATAAACCCAAGGACAAGTGAACAACAAAATCAAAGGGAAAGAGAGAATCCCAATGACATAATTGTATTCTATTCAATCATTCCCTACCTTGATCTTGCACATAACCTCGCCTTTTATTGCACTATATTAGTGTATTTTTGGTTAAGAATCTTCACTCTCGTTTCCTTTCCATACACCTAATTTCTCGGATCACCCTCCACGTGTATTTTTTTCTCGACTGATTATATTTTACCAAGTGTATTGTTACTTGCGCTTTTTTGAATCATAACGCTGAGGTTTTAACTAGCTCAAAACAATTGGCAATACTGGATAAAATTTATACATTAGCAACCACCATGAATGTTTTTTTTTACCTATGTCCCTCTTTGCAGCCAAGGCGAATCTACATTGACTTAAGGTACACTATATTATTTTGTAACTCTTTTAGTCTACATACCTTAAATTTATAGTTTTACACCTTGATTTTAGAATAATCATTTTATGTTTTGCCTTGCACATGACTTGTATTGAAAATATTGTTGATGAACTGTTTATTTATGGTTTTTAATCACACAACAACAATATATTTTTTTCTATTTTTTTCTGAATCACAAATGTTAGTATTTTAATTGTTATATTAATATTTTTCTCCTCAGCAAGACTTAAATCGTGAACTTTTATATCATCAACTTTTTTGATTCCTTAGCTCAAACCAATTAATTTACTTTTCATCTAAATTATATCAAGAGGCGTTGTTTTTAAGAACACAAAGGATGCCAAAAGTATCTCTACAAAAATCAGATCTTGAAGTGGGTGATCTAGCCCTGCTAAAGAAAAAAGTTTATTAAAAATCGTTTTGGGGATGATTGTTGTTGGCTTTGGTGTTTGCGGGGTCTAGCGTTTGTGATGTTGTCGTATTGGAGGGTTTGATTTTTATTGTGGAGATGGGTTTTGAGTAGGAGGAAAACGACGTCTTGTTTGTTTTTTGTTTTATGAATCACGTTGGAATTCCGAAATATTGTTTCGTCAGGTAGATTGTTGTGCATCAGGTTGTGTCAAACGAGGCGTGATCGTTGTGAGTAGTTGTGACTGTTGTCTCTCAACTTTGACAACAGTGGTTGATTGGTTGTGGTTGCTAATATCAGTGGTAGTATTGGAGGTGAGGAGTTGTTGTAGTGTGTTATTACTCTGTTGTTGTTCTGTTTTCGGTGTGTAGGTGGGTGAACAGTTAGCGTTGGCTGTTTTTTGGGGTGCTGGGAGCTGATTTTCTGGTTGGGTTAGGTCTCTCGGCTGCAACAGTTATGTTCTCTTGGATGCATTGTTGTGCTAGGACTTTTGTTGTTATCCTATTGATGGGTTTAAGTGTTTTTTACGGTCTACAATTGGGGTTGTTGTTTGACTTTAGGCGACGTGTTTTTTTTTTTTTTTTTTGTGATGTGTGTGTAGATGTTGGTTCTGCGCACCGTTCTCACCTTGAGGTCGGTTGCGTTATTAATACATTTTAGCCTTTTAAAAAAAACTATAAAAAGTAATTTGACCCAATATTGACATGCTATGCGGGAGTGAACTCATGTTGGCTAGAAATGTTGAAAGTTAGGGTGGAAAAAATATAAAAAAGTTAAATAAAAAAGGGTAAAATTATTTTTTTTTATTAATTTGTAGGGGTGAAGGTATAGATGTAAAGGTATAGAGCAAAATTTCTACTCTATCAACATAGTCACCTGTCCAATGTGCTACATAATTGGATTTTTATATCTTTCTCATTGGATTTGGGCCACATTGGTGATTTTGGATCAAAATATGATGTTTGGCCTAGAAAATTGCTTTTCACCCATTCAGTTTTGCTCATTCCCAGCTCAAACTTCCTAAAATAACTCAAACCTGGATTAACTCACGTTTGGTAGCACTAACGTGAGTTAACTCAAGTTGAGCCAACATTAGTTAACTTGAGTTGGATTTAGGTAAGCTGACAAATCATCAATTATTAATAGAGATGTTATTTTTTTAAGCCCATAAACATGCATTTTGTATAATATGTTATGTTCATTAATTCATTCACAATACATTATGTTCATTTTTTAAAAAACATTCACTATATTTTTTAAAAGCATTCATTTGCTAAATTTTAAAAATGCATGATCCAAAATAAATCATAACTTAAAAATACACAAGTACGCACCAAAATTTATTTATTTTAAAAACATTGCCCGATTGAAAGTTTACATTACACATAAGTGAATTGAAGTTCAATGTATAACTCACCTTTTTTTTTCTTTACATAGCTTAGTGGCATGTGATGAGGAATAAGTTGTGGCAAATTGGCAATAGGGTGAATTTTTGGTTGAGAAATGATATTTGTACAATCATTTTTTGTAATAACTTTCTCTATCATACTCACATTATATTTTTGCTTTCTCTCTCTATTACTTTGGTTTTCGTGTCAATACATCATTTTCTTTGTAAAAACATGGTTGTCCATTTGGTTGTCAAACAAATTGATGTTCAAATAACACTACTCTATTTGGTTACACAAGTTGTCAAAGTCAACGACATTTTTTGGTACACTCACAATTTTGATTCGATATTTTGAGGTGTAAGGAAAATCTACACGCATGCACAAAGCCTCGACGAAAATAAAGAGTTCATTTTTGAGAGTAAGGTGAATATTGTCAATTCTTGATAAACAAATTAAACAATTGATATTACATGCTCAAGAATTTATATGGTAACTATTCAGATGTGAAGAAGAACTAGGATGACAATGTAGTGACACATGTGATGCAAGGATTCGGTGCAGCAGAGGTCGAGCTATAGTGTGACGAAAGTTGTTCTCTTGCGAGGTAGAAGGTACATGTAAAAAAAAGTTAGCATTCTGACACTCAAGTCGATATATGAGTGAAATATGAATGAATCCTACCTTAGTGTGACTTAAGGCCACACTTATATAGATGAGTCATTGTAATTGACTCTGAGATATCCATCGTGAGATGCGGGAGATAGTTGGAGTTGAATCCAAAAGTCTATAATGGAATGTGACGCGCTCCCGTGCAATGAGGCGCACACATCTTATGATCTTGCAGGTGCAGCAAACCTTGGGTTATAATGATAAGGATAATCTCAATAAGGAAATTTGATATTTTTTTTTAAATATAGAGTTTTGAAAGGATAAAAATGGTAAATTATATAAATTTTGTTGTATTTCAATCATGCATCATAGGTATAATAATGTTAAGTTAATAATTACTATATAATTAGCAATTATCGTTTTTTAAGTACAATACACTAAAGATATAAATTATTGTCAAGTTACTGTAATACTGTTAATGACTGCCCTTAGGTATTGGTTAAAAAATAAAAATTCAAAAGTAAGAATATCCAAAATTTTAAATTTTTAAAACTGCTTTTCGATGCAAAGCTTTTACTGTCATTAAGAAACTTGCCATCATCTCTATTTAAATTTACTTCATCTGATAAAAAATATAAGAGATGATTGCATCCACAATTTTTTCTTTCTTTCTAAATACATCAACTTGTATTAAATCAACAATATCTTATATATAAGATTTGAGTTAGTATCATGAACAACCTTTTTTTTTAAAAGGGAAATGTTAACTTGTGCCTTTAAGGCACAAGATAAACAATTAATATTGTGTTAAAAAGATAAGTTTTTAAAGTTGTGAATGCACAATTTTTAAAATTAAATTTCTTTATTTAGTTTCTTAACTTGTGTCTTTAATGCACAAGTTGACCAAAGGGATAAATAGTACGTTTATTGCTCTTATTCCTAAGGATGATAGTCCTCAGCGCCCGAATGACTTTAGGCCCATTTCGTTGGTGGGAAGCATGTATAAAATTTTGGCAAAGGTTCTTGCAAATAGACTTCGAATGATAATTAGTCTTTGTTGGAACAAGGGTGTTTCACAAGTCACCTATTGAGTTTTGACAATAACAAGGTATTAAAAATAATCAATTGGATATGCTAAACAATTTGTTCAAGTGTACAGGATCCATAATCAAAGTACTATTCTTAGAGATTCTGATTGAACGAGTTCAAGAGCAAAGGAATTTATTTGAAGCTTAAAGCATCTGGAAGATTGCGTCTGAAGTGCTGCGTCTGAAGAACTGCCTCTGAAGTGCTGCGTCTGAAGAAACGAGTCTGAAGAAGAGCTCCTGAAGACACGTCATCAGAAGCGCTAGTTATCAGAAGCAAGAACATCAGAAGCGCTGAACATCAG
>Ga0315914_1000330_pt1 | contig 54642 bp, 13 predicted proteins | sample MpolenodulesMG_FD_203920 | JGI IMG/M metagenome (GOLD analysis project Ga0315914, IMG submission 203920) | Medicago polymorpha root nodule microbial communities from Los Angeles, California, United States - elongated nodules | ecosystem: Host-associated > Plants > Roots > Nodule | place: USA...
TCTATAGTGGTTGTGTCAACACACGTTATCTAATCTTATCACTCAATTAAGAGATTGGATTAATAATACTTTAGGTCATATCTTCAAGTGAAAAAAAAAAGTCGTTATCCGGATTGAATGACATTCAAGTTAGCCTACATGATGGTTATTTCTTCTTCTTTTCCTAATTATGGTCTTGGAATGATGTACTTAAGAGATTGGAATGACGTTATCTAATCTTATCACTCAATTAAGAGATTGGATTAATAATACTTTAGGTAATATCTTCAAGTGAAAAAAAAGGTCGTTATCCAGATTGAATGACTTTCAAGTTAGTCTACATGATAGTTATAATGATTTCTTGGATTGAAAAAGATCTTCAAGATCAATGGACCATTACTTTATATTAAGAATAATGCTTATGGTATTAGAAGTTGTGTAGCCAATGAATTATTGATGGTGACCAAAATATCAAGTACTGTCTATCATTCCAATACCATAATTAGGAAAAGAAGAACAAAATCTTGTCCCTCAGAGATAATATTGGTAATTGGATTGATGAACGAGGCTTTGAAAAACTTGGTGAGTTGGTTTTCTTTAGATAATTTCTTAGAAGATAACATGGTTTGTGAGTCGGTGGTGTCTTCGAACATTTACCCTAACAATATTAAGAATCATGATCGGTCGATTGCAAGCATTAGTTTTATGGAGTGTAAAAACCGCCTTTTGATATGGGTGTTCATAAATTGTCCAGAGAAGATGGTTACATTGCCATCTTCTTTGAGCAATGCTGGGATACAATTGCAGATTCTTTGTTTCACTACGTTAACCAGGTTTAGGTAAATCCCTCCCTTATACATGTTATAAATAATACTTTTTTTATGATGATTCTTAAGATGTATAAGTCAGGGTGAGTTTGTTTTTCAATTAGGCACATAATTCTGTCTAATATTGTTTGTAAATTCTTTTCTAAAGGCGTTATGAACATGATTAAGCCTTATTCAAATTATATTATCACCCCATGTCAATCAAGTTTTATCCTAGGACGCAACATTCATCATAACGTTATTGCGGCTCAGGAGACGGTTCAACCTATGTTCCAAATGAAACGTAAGAAATTGTTTATATCTATCAAAATTGATCTAAAAAATAGCATATGATTGCCTTAACTAGAATTTCATCGAGAACTATACGGAGAAGTGTAAGTTTCTAGAGAAACTTATTGAGGCTATTAACCACTATATCACTTCCCATACCTACAAAATCGTATGAATTTGAGATAAAATATATTCTTACACTCGTACCGGCGAATAAGACAAGAGGACCCCATGTCCCCTTAATTATTTGTCATTACTCATTTGTATGGAAATATTTTCTCATAATATAACATATATCAAGAACTATGGTGTTATTGTAAATAATAAGCATTGTTTGTTAAATAAAGTCTTCACACACTGTAACACCCTAAACTATAGAAGCGATAAATTATGCTAAAGATATAATCATATAAGAATTTAGATGTTACATCTTCAATAAGTTCATCACGCATAAATAATTTTTCTCAAACATCGCAGCGGAATAATAATAACATCTCATCAAATAAACAAAACATCTCCAAGTAGTCATGTCATATAATCATACTATATCACCAAATATAAAATCTCAACTCAACAATTGAAGTGAATAAAAATCTCCACAAGACATAACGAAAATAAACAGACAAACACCCCTAAATCAGAGCCCGACTCTATAGACTCCAAAGCAAAACGAGGTAGCCCCAAAGCTAATCTCCAACAACTCACCAAGCTAAAGCAAACTACTTATGCACGTCGTTTACTCATCCATACAAATAAGGTAGACGGTCAACCATAAGACCACTCGGGTTAGTTCACAATTCACAATAAGCATAATCAAACATAAGCATTCAAGGATTTAATGCATAGCACATATACATACCCATCCCTCTTAGAATACTGATTCCTAGAATACTAACATCACATGAATATTATCCCCCATTCCATACACATCATGCTATTACACTTCTATCATGGAATAGAAAGCATATTCGATCTCTAATCAAGTCATCAACATAAGCTCATGACTTAACAACATCAATCAATACAATAATGTCTCACCACATTACTTGTTTAGCTTAATCAACAAGTTACACCTACTTCATTATTTAGAAAATATATGCAACTTTACTCATTTTACATAAAGCACATATTTCATCTTATGCATATAATTCATCTAATTCATATCAATCATATAAATCACATAAACTATTACCTAATCAACTCAACAAGTACGATTCATCATTTCAAAAGCATAGGTAAGGTACCCTAGAAAATATTAGGCCCTAATATAGGGTTGCACCTCTCACAGAAATAAACTACTTCCTAATAAAACTTAATAGAGAACAAAAGAATAAATAAAATAAACGACATATTAAATAAATAAATAAATATCCAACAAAAATATACATACAGAGGTTCATCTTAGAAATCTAACCTAAAAAGATTTAGTTACACATGGTAACTAAAAACAAATTACTAAAGATGGAAACATACTCTAGAAAATTAAGGAGAAGATAAAAACTCTCACGAAGCTCCAAAGTTGCCTTCCTCTTGAACTGCCACAGTTCTGAACGAGAAATTCTGAATGAGGGAGGTTGGTATTTATAGTGAGAGTTTCTACCTGAGTTTGGGCTAAAAGTGCGGGCTTTACCCAAAATAAAAACAGGAAAAGACGTTTGTGCCCCGCATTTTCATATGCACGGGGCACATGCTCAGTGTGCTAGGCGCATGAGAGAGAGGACAAAGCCATCCCTTACACGCATAAACAGTGCCGTAGGCGCATGGATGCCTCTCCATGTGCTAGGAACATTTGTCATGTGCTAGGCACACTGCAGATGTGCTAGGCGCATGAAGTCAGTTCATGGGCCCAAATTCTCTGATTTTCCGTCATTTTAAGTCTTTGTTCTTCAAATAACTTGCCTCAGGACTTGGGAACAAAATTCCTCCCATTTGTAAGTCTTTTGAGGCCTCTTGAATCTTCATTCTTTGGATGTTCTTGATTTGCCGATTTGCATGATTTCTTCGTGAATTACTTCAAAACCCCCATAAAATTGCTATGTTTCGGGAAAACTAAAATTACAGACTCAAATATAGAAAACATTACAAAAGTCCCGAAATCATAGGCAATCGTTCTAATACTCCTCCTTTTTGCTGCTAAAACCTAATGAAAATAACTTAAAAACATGCTAAGAATAACGTAGGATGACCTGTCATCAGTTATGATATGCAATATCAATGTTTGCATGGGTTGAAGTGGCATTCCAAAATTGTAAATACAAATATATTTGTGCCATTTATGTAATTAGATGAAAACATGTAAGGACATTGTAGTAGCAATTAGCGGCTAAAAGATCTTGGCCGTTTTTTATTTAATTATTATATCGTACGGTAAAGGGTACTTATCCACCAGTGGATGACTTGTTTTCCTTATCCACCGCAGAAGGCGCCTATTAATAATACTATTTTTGTGATGATTCTTAAGATTTATAAATCAAGGTTTGTTTTTCAATTAGGTATATATCTCTGTCTAATATTGTTTGTAAATTTATTTCTAAATTTCATTATGAACATGATTAAGCCTTATTTGAATGATATTATCTTCCCCGCATCAATCGAGTTTTATCCTAGGGTGCAACATTCATCAAAACATTATTGCAGCCCAAGAGATGGTTCAATCTATGTCACACATAAAGGATAGGAATTTGTTTATATCCATCCAAATTGATCCAGAAAAAACATAGGACTGCCTTAACTTAAATTCATTGAGAACTATACGGAGTTTCTAGAGAAACTTATTGAGGTTATTATTTACCAGTATATCATTTCCTTTACCTACAAAATCATGTGAATTGGAGATACAATATTTTTTTTACTCATACAAGGGGAACCCCATGTCCCCTTATTTATTTGACATTACTCATTTATATGGAAATACTTGCTCATATTACAACATATATCAAGTTAAAGCAAATAACTCGAAAACTATGGGTGGTGGTGGTAGATATGGACCCCAATTCTCTTTACTTCTTTTTTCTTATGATCTTTTTGCAGAGGCCTCGATTGAACAATCTCATTGTGTTATGCACCACCTTGATATTTTTCGTCAAAAGTTTGTTCAAAAGATCAACACTCAGAAAATCTAAGTATTTTCCCCCAAGAATGTTGATAATCGGCTTTTAAAGGATATTGTTCAGCACATTGGTTTCTTGCAAGGTACTGATTTGGAAAGACAATCATATTGTTGGTGTTAATGTAAAAAATAAACATGGTTTGTTAAATAAAGTGTTCTCACTAATAATGATATCATATCATACTTATTTCTAATCCTAATAAACATTGCAACCACATCCAAACCCTAAACTTAATGATTTTAGGCGCCAATGAATAATGGCCGTTGATTCCAATCACTACTAATCTGCACGCATCCCATCAGTGTTCATTCAAATTCAAATTTGAATCAGATTTTCCCTCCCACAAATTTTGCAATGTTCAATGTGGCTTTATGTCTAATTGTATGCCACATTAATTATCAGCTACTTTGGCTACAGATGTGTTATTTGGCCTTCTTAAGGAAGTTCTTAAAAACAGACCCGACTTGAAGTTGGTTGTTATGAGTGCAACGCTTTTTTTCTTTCCATTTTTCTCTGTTTCTATCCTCCATCATTTTCTAAATGTTGGAATTATGTCTCATTCTTTTCTATATTAGAATCAAAGCTTGAACATAGCTGTGGATCAATCCAACTCTGGAAATCCAAATCTCGAAAGCCGACTTTGTTGCATTCACGGTAAAAAATTAAACCATCATGGTTAAATTTAAATTCATACTTTGTCTATATAAGATTATGTGTTTGGTGGGATATATTTTGATGTTTATTCTATATGTCTGATTCACAAACTAAATTCTGCGTTGCTCATGTATCAACTTCAATTGATGTTAGTCTTAATTGAGTGATGATTTATAAGTTTATCAGATCTTAACTTTTGAAATACTTTCACAATGAATATAACTAGATTGCAACAAAGTTACAAAATCGAAAGAGAAACAAATCTCTTAAGTATTCTTGATTACACTACTCCTTTGTTTTATCAGTAAGCCTCTGATAAATAATAATCAAATTCAAATAATTAGTTAGGTTGGTTACTAATAAGTTTATGATGCTAATGTTATGCGTCTACTTCAGAGTTTTATGCTGAGATAAGTCATATACCTCATTGATCAAGATTCAAGATATGATATAATCATTTTAAATAATTGCAATCTTGCTGAGGACCACTCTTGAAGATGTAAAATAAGTTTAATCCCAACCAAATACGTTTAATCCACTAGAAATACTTGGGTCAGAGTTTGCGAGGGGTTTTTGGAAGGGCTTAGTCTATATTTTAAAATACAGGGTTAAATATGTTTTTGTTTTCTATAAATATATATGTAATTTTTTGTTTTAGTCTCTCTAAAAATTTTCATCAACTTTTAGTCTTTCAAAAAAAATTTATCTTTACTTTTGGTCCCTCTTTTAAAGTAAATTCATATGTAGAATTCATATTTTTGAAAAACAAATTGCAGAAAAATTTATAATATTATAAGGATCTCTCTAAAAAAAATCAAAAAATTAATTAAATATGAACTTTTATATTTTTTACGGTAAAAAATTCATATTTAATTTATGTTTGGTTAAAAAATTATAATTTTTTTTCGAGTGATTTTTACAATATTATATACATTTCTATACAATTTCATTAAAATACAAAAATTTACTTTAAAATAGGGACCAAAAGTAGTGATTGAAAATTTTATAGGGACTAAGAGTTGAAGGAAAATTTTAGAGGGGGCTAAAACGAAAAGTTAGTATATTTATAAGGACAAAAAACATATTGAACCCTAAAATATATTTGATATTTTAAAAAAAATTCAAAGAACAACATGATAAAAAATAAAATATATTTGATATTTTAAAAAAATTCAAAGAACAACAAGATAAATGATCATATAATATTTCAATCACACTTATTTGACTTTACAAAATATTTTATATAGCATCCGTAATTTAAAAGAGAAAAATAAGCATCCCCTCTTAAACCATCCATCCAAAAATAACCTTAAAAAATAAAAATGTAATCAAAGTAAACATGAAACTAGAATAGGATGTGGAGATGGTTAATATATATTATCTCATTTTGATTTGTTCAAAGAAAAAAAGAATAGGATGTGGAGAACATGATTACTGAATTTAGTTTTAACCATTATCGTCGACATTTGTTGTTTTCACAAACATTGTTTCCTATAAACACATGAAAATGACCAAAAAAATTCAGCAGTAGTTAACTATCGTTGAGGTGTTTTTGGTCATTTTCATGTGTTTTCTAGGAAATAATGGATGTGAGAAAAACAATTGTCTTATCCTTCTAACACTCACTTTTATCGGGTAAAACCATGTAAGTTTCACCACTTTATGTAAGATCTATTTCTAAAGTGTGAAACTTTTCACTCGCGTTCATAGCAATCATCTTCTTTGCCACCACCCCCATTTTCTGCTGGTTGAAAAGAAGTTTGTTATGGCATTCTTGGAAGTCATCTATTGTACATGAGTATTCATTCTTGATGATTTGCAATATATTTTTTTAAGAAAAATTATGCATTTGGTCCCTACAAATATAACAAATTTGCATTTTAATCCCTGTATTTTTTTTATACAATACCCCCACAATATTTTTTGTTATGAAAAAATATGTATGGTGGAAAATCTTGCTAATTTGGCACATTTCATCACATGTGGCACTTGCTTACTGTGTATGAGCAGCACACTTGGCAATTACAAATTATTTATTATAAAATTTATAAGCTTAAATGAAAAAACAGAACATAATTTTTTTTATTTAATTAATTAATTAAAAGAAGAAATAAAGAGGAAGTAAAATGAAGGGTTGGGTCTTCATTCTTTCACTTCTTTTCTTCTCCTACCGTCATCCTTTAGTGGAAGAGAAATGTGACTACAAACTTCTAGAATCTTGCACACATTACATGCAAGAACAAACTATTATGACCACCGATGAATCTGTTTCACCTTCCTCCTCCTCCTTCTCCTCCTCCTCCTCCTCCTCCTCCTCCTCCTCCTCCTCTGTTCTTTGCTCCTTTTCTCCGTCTTCCATTTTCTCGCGCCACTGAAATCTACCTCCGTCACTATATCTGACGACGATAGTGGTCGAGGCTTAATCTCCAGCATTGGCCTTGCCTTTGCATTTCATATCTTCATTTCACACTCATTTTCTATCATGAATCTCTACTGTTGACATGCTCATTTCCAAAACCGACACCGTTTTTTTTCTACGGAGGTGGTCGGAGATATTTAAAGTGTTGGTCTTTTGAACGTGCGTGTCATCCCTCTCGTTATGTTTTTGGGGTTTGCTTTGGGTCGTGACTGTTTTGTTTGTTGGGGGTTCTATTTTTTGTGTTAGTTGATTCATCGTTCGTTCATTCTAACGACCTTCTCAATACCATTATTGAACATGATTCTACAATGGTTCATTTGAACATGCTCTCAATATCAATTTGATAGAACAACTTGATGGAACTAACAAAATTTAGAAAATTAGAGTTTTGGAAAAATTGAAAGGACTGAAGGGGTGAGGAAGATGAGAAATTAAAATCTTTAGGGAAAATTGCATTGACATGAGGTTTGTTGCGTAGTTTATTAACAAAATTAAGTAGTTTATTAAAAAAATTAAGTAACCCATTAAACAACTCTCTTTTCTTCACTTTCTTAACTCAATCTTAACTTAATCTTCTCCAATAGGTTCCCATCTGTGCTCCACTATTGCCATACACCATTTCTTCATAGGTTCATTCTCTTACTTCGTTTGCAAATTGTTCTTTGATTTAGCTTTAGAAAGCTCTTGTCAATTTTCACCTCCTTTCCTTGTAAACTTTTTACATACTGTTTAATTTCTCAATAATAAGTTTAAAACCACAGTAACATTGACACATTTACTCTTTATTGCACCTTACACTTGTTATTAAAGGCATTACACTTCTTATTAAAGGCATGTTTTTGCGTACGACATCAATTATGCTAATTATCGATGTCAACGTGTTGTGTCTGTATCTTTGCTTTATGGATAAGATGTGGCCTATCTCTGACACTGACACACGTGATTACATCAATTTTGTCATTTCTTGAAATTATATTGGTGTCGATATGTTGGTGGAAACGTCGTGTGTATCTTATAACTTCTAAAAATACATTCTTTTTAGATTGTCTTTCATCTTCCCTCGATCACGATTGTTTATTACGTAGATCTTCCATCTCTTTATTAACAATTGTTTTCACTTTTTAACAATTCGAAAAAAAACATATATTTTTACAAAATGAAAACAATTTTGTTTTTTTAAAAAAATAAATAGAATTAAGTTACTCTCTCAATCTATTTATAGAATAGTTTGATCTTTATATTGAATATCTTTAATATGAGAAATATTTGGACAAAATTTGTTTTCGTTTTTTTCTCTGCCATTTGAACTTTTAGTTTTTATTTATTTTAATGAAAAAGAATCTTATAAATTAACATTAAATTGATTTTTATTTAAACATGTTAATATTATAATTTTGATTTCAATTAGAAATATACTTATAATGTTAATTACTCAAAATGAAAAAAAAAAAAAAAAAACCTTTGTATTTTTCTATTCTCGAACATCAACGTTTTTATATATTTCTGACTTCTTAAAAAAAGTATGGAAAATATGTGGTCCATATCTACTTTATGTGGGATGAAACTAACTTAACTCTTGTTATAGTTGCAACAATAATTTGGTCTAATTAAAAACTCTTATTTAATAGGTTAACTATACAAATTTTCGAGTTGACATCATCTTCATTTACAATTCTCTAAATTTCTTCCATTTGAAAAGATATATACGCAAAAAATCTTGAAAAGAGTATACAATAATTAATGATGACGGGACTCATTTATTGAAAATATTTACGAATCCTTTCTATTTATAATTCTTTCCATTTTCTTCATTTCGTGAGATAAAGACACCAAAAATCTTGAAAAAAGTATAAAATAATGAGTCATGTTAACCAGTGTCCCTGGGAGTCGAGACACTATTTAAGCACCTAAAAATGGAAAGAAAAAAAACAAAGTCAACATTAAAAACAACACCTTTTCAAGTTTCAAAAAGTAAAATACACTATTTCCGAAAAAACATTTCCTTTTATAATTTCTTAACTAATCCTGGGGCACTGGTGAACATTTTCCTAAAATAATTAATACATGTGGGACCCATTTAATGGAAACATTTATTTTTTATGTTTATCTCTCTCAAAATTGTATACTTTATATAATTTGATAAATGGAGATGATCTTTACTCCAAATTTTCATCCTATAAAAGAAAAAAACTATACAAAATTTCAAAACTATTTCATTCGTCAATAAAAAATATCATTTGAAATAATATCGGAGACTGAGAGTAAACAATGTATCATCACATTGTCAAATTGGATGATCAAAATCATAGATTAGTGACATTTTTAAGATGAGAGATCAAAATTATGCAATTAAGAATATGAGGACCAAAATTACGATTTTATCAAAATAAAGACACATGAACTTCATTTAAGCCTTGTGAAGTCTCGTTCTCACATGCCAGCATCTGTCTCACTTAACTAAGCTATATCTCTTCTATTCTATTCAATATTCCTATATATGTTAAATATCATACATTAATATAATCAATTTTTTTTGGTACAACATTAATAATCAATTTACATGATATGAAAGTGGAGCTTAGTTCTTACTACATTATGTTAACGTAGATGAAACATAAGCAACAGTTGAGTAGGAAAAAATTGTTTGAATTAAAAATTGAGAGGTATCAATTTTTTATAATAATAATATAATGTTAATTATCGGAGAGATAACAATTTTGTACTTGACCATTCACAAACATGTCTTTTATTTTATGATTGTGTATCAAAAAGAAGAAAGAAAAAAACGAAAGGAAGCAAATGCAAAATAATATAGATGAAGATTGTTGAGAAACTAAATAAATAATTTATGTTTTTTTTTATGTTTTTCGTTTAATTTTAAAGTGGTAACTAATGTAGTTTATATCTCATCAATGAATAATAAAATATGACATAATTTTATGTGACTATTTGAACAAATCATGTTATTAGATAGATAATTGATACAAAATACATAATTTAATAGAAATTAAAATTTACAATCACATTGTATTTTTATCATACATAATATTCGTTCTCACACGACATGTATGACTCAAACAATGTAATATTTAATTCATGAATAATGAGTGAGATATGTAATATTTGCAAGGTGTAGTCGTGGTTTATGTATGTTTGTTAATTAAATGATGACTCCAAAAGTCATGTTTTATTAATGAGAATGAGAGAAAATCAATTATGTGTGGTTTATCTAATATTCAAAATTGATTTTTTAATTTAATTAAAACTAATAATATTTTTATTGTGTGTTTATCTTTCTTCAATTAGTAAAGCATGCATCCACCAAGGTTTAGTATTTTTTTTTTTTGAAGAAAGGTTTAGTATGTTTTTAAAATGCTTCTCTTTGTTAATTAATTCAAGCAATTTTTGAAACCATTCACGACATCATTAAATGTTGTAATGTTAATTTCTTAACCGGATGTAAGTTGTTTACTTTATATGTTATTTCATATTAAAAAAATAGTTGTTTATTGGGATTGATATTTGGTCAGTTTTAAGAAAAATGGTTGGTGATATTATCTTGCCCTGTTTGTTTGTGAAGTTTTTTAGATTTATTTTGCTTACTATGCAGTAAGGTTTCTTTATTTATTTTGATGGATTGTGCAGTCATACTAGTGTTATTATAGATTACTGAATTTACCTTTTAATTTATTTATATATTTTAAATTGCAACTTAAATTTTTTTCTTTTCGCTCAAGCATCCCAATTTTTTTTTGTTCAAGCTGTTGTGTCCGAAGACGAAACAATTCTAATATGATTGAGAGGAGCAGAATTAATACTAAGGATGACAATTGGTATTCATGCAGATACTATGGTGTCCATCCTTGTATCCTCGTTTATAAAAATATGTTTGTACCTAAGTTCGTACCCTCGTGAACAATAAGTTTGGTGTTTGTTCTCGTACCGTACCTTTTGGGTACCTAAGCGCTCGTATCTGCACCCATTATCTACACTTTAACAACAAAAAGACAATAAATAACAAAAAATCATCACACATAGTTAAAATATGATCTAAATTTCAAATCAATTTATAAAATATTACACATGCTAGTATTTAACCAAATATAAAGCATCAAACGTATAAAAAACAAATGCATATTACAATAAATATCAAAGACTTAGGATTTGTCAAAAAAAATCAAAGACTTATGATTAATTAATTAATTTTAGTATATACGGTTATAACTATAGTTTATATAGTGTGCGAGCTGCGGAGCGGGCTAGGCACTAGAGTATTCGTACCAACACTCATATCCCTTTAAAGTTGTTGGTAATTACCCAAATCGGAAACCCAACTATATGGGTATTTACCTGTCATCATGGATTTTTTTGCAGGTACCTATTGGATTTGGGTCCAATTATCATCCCTAACCTACAATGTCTCATGCTTTGATTTCCTCATAGTTTTAACCTTCCCATTTTCCTTCCTTTTCAAAAAAATTCCCCTTTGTATGTACTTGTTTCAATCCTTTTCTTGTCCATGGACGTAGATTTGAAAATTTTAAAAGCACTCTTGTGTGCAGAGTTAGACTTAGTTTTTTGTGGTAGCCAAATTTCAAAGTACTGCACAGTTTATGCGAATTATATTAAGACGACAAACTATATGCATTTTTTGTTTGTTTCTCATATGAATCTTAGCTACATGTAATAATGTCTTTAAATTCATAATTTTTTCAAAATTTATTATTATACATAGATAGAAAAACACTTCGGGTATATTTGGATTGAGAGTATATAAAAGACAACTAGATCTTATTTTTCTTTGAGAAATGTTGGATTGTGCGAATAGAGTGCACACAAAATTTCACGAATGAACAGAAGTTATATTATTTTGATCTTTAAACAATTCCATAGAGGCAACAATTCAACAATGACTTGATTTCTGAACGCCATATACCTGTTTTGTCAGCTTCTTAGAAATAATTTGTTCTGTTAACACCTCTTTTTGATAATCCAGTGGTCTTTATTGTCCCATGAGACATGATCACTATTATTACTACTTCTATAAAGGGTGTTATATTTTTCAATCTTTTTAGTGTTGTATTTAGCATTTGTTTAATTTAATCTCCCAGTTTTTGATAAAATAAGTGAGCACATATGTTGCGCATGGCATGTGAAAGTAACAACTCAACAATTCGTGAAATTTTGTAGACTAGCGGGTCGTACCATTTAGTACCTCTCTGTTTATTTAAATTACAATTTACAGACACTATAAATAAGGTTTTAAATCAATTAAGTAATTGAAATATTATATGATCATTAATATTAATAATAATTTTTTTTTAAATATATATATATATATATATATCCTTCAAAGTATAGCTTAGTTCTCCAAAGATCTCCCCTCCAAAACTTCATCCCAAACAAACCCTTAAAGGAATGCACCTAAATTTATCCTTAATAATTGGTTGTTAATTTAATGGTTTGTTCTCTTTCATTTTCCTAAATGTAGTGGGTTTAAACTGCACCATATATTGTATTTAGTATATCTTTTTGAGAGAAAAAATCAACTAAGTACATCATAGATTTAATTTAAATTTAAATTTCTACAACAAACCCCTAAAAAAAAATCTACAACAAAATAATCTCAAACATTGATTTCAAACTCACGTCTAGATATTTGCTGGAATAAGTTTGCGAGCACTAACAAATTCATTATCAAACATAAATATTGGTGTCGATATGTTAGTGTCTGTGTTTGTTTTGTGCTTCATAGCAAAGGCGTGACATATGTTGGACACCGATCCACAAGATTATATTAGTGCCAATGGTTACATTCAATTTTGTAATTTTATGAAATTATATTGATGTTGATGTGCCAATGTCGTGTCTAATGTCCGTGTCTATGACTATGCTTCTTAGCAAAGGTGTGACTTGTGTCCGACACTCACACACATAATTACATTTAATTTTTTCATTTTTTGAATTTATACTGGTGCCGATGTGTCAATGTCGTGTCTGTGTCTGTTTTGTGCTTCATAGCAAAGGTGTGACATGTGTCTGACATCGACTCACAGAGTTATACTGATGTTGGTGGGTACATTCAATTTTGTCATTTGCTGAAATTATACATGTGCCAATATTCATTGTCATGTCTGGTGCCTATATCAACGCTTCATAGTTCAAAACTCTTCTAATATTGTGCAATTGGATGAATTCATTCCATAAGAATTTATCATGTATCTTTGTCACCTTCAAGGCTTGGATTTAGTCTTTCTGCTCCTGTTATTGCCTGTGTATCCATTTTTCCTTGTTTTCTCCAAAGCATTCCCAATTGGTTGTTTTAGGTATAACGGCTCTAGACCATTTAGTATAAGATTAGACCAAAATTAAAGATTATAAGTTCTGCCCCTGTTGTCTCTAGAACATTCCCAACTGTAACTGCAATGAAACACACTTCAACGGTAACATATGACTCCATTGATATTCTGTTGTCCCCCCATCGCATCTCATAAACACACGTCTGGTGGTTCCAATGGTTTTTTGTGGTGGTGGAAGAGCCACAACCTTATCGATCAAGTAAAAAAAAGTAAAATCAATATTGTAAAGGCATTGCTTTAACGAGGAACCTGAGTTTTGCTAGAACTTTTATTATGGCACCAACAATATTAAGTAAGTTAGTACAATAATTAATTCAAGACGGTTGAAACTTTGAATTGAGATTGAGATAAGCTTTTTGTTGGTGGTGGCTAGGATTTGAACCCCAGACCTTGAATATATTTTGCATCATCCCTATCAATTGAGTTAAACTCACGAGGACTGAGAGAGTGATAAGCTATGCTAATGGACACCAACATCGGTAAATTGAATGTATCATTAACGAAATTTTCTTTTCTTTTGGAAGAAATTTGAACAGAAAAACTTGAGTTATCTTTTCAGAATTCAACATTTCTTTCGGAGAAGATGTAGCTAAGCTAATAGTCAACTAATCATCGACGCGCCTTCTTATTTTGGATCTTTGGTCTTAGATCAATATACAAAATATTGATTGTAATTTCAAATCAACCAACAAAGGTATCTTTCTAATTCAAAGATGTTAGTGTTTGAGAAGTCAAGTTCATCCTCTAAAAGAGTCATTGCTGAGGCTAGAGACCAGGTAAAAATTGCAAATTATGGATGCCAATAATATATTGATTAGGATTTGTTTTTTATTTGTAATTTGGTTGTGTAAATCCATATTAATTTATAATTTTGGTTTATTTTTGTTTTATTTCACATAATGTTTTAATAAGTTCTATACGAGCTTTTAATGGTAGTACTCAAATCTATCGATACTTTGAGCTAATAAAATTTTTTATGCAAATTTAAAAGCTTTTATATTAATTCATAAGTTCTTACTAACGAAAATTGTATCTTCATAAATTGTTTTTTCACAACTTACATTAACAAACTTATAAATAATACATAATAACTTTTATATTAATTTCTTTTTCTGCTTCTTGCTATCCTTCAGAGACCATTTTGATTTTATGTCTCTTATTGACTCAATGCAACTCGAAAATGACTTGTGTGAAGGCGTGTGCTATAGCTTTATATAAGCTTCTACCATGTCATACCTGCATTTATATTCCAAAGTATGTGCAATCAAAGTCCAATTCTTCTAATGTTATACGTTACAATTACAGCAGAATAGAATTCAAATGCTATACGTGTGGATTTATCTTCAAATCTAAAATGAGGCTTAAGGACCATACGAAAATTCATGTAGGAAATTATCCATTGTTTCAAATGCAATCCTAATATTGTGTTGATCTATCATAAGATAGACACACACTCAAAGTTGGTATTTGTTGGTTAGGATGGTAAAAACGTGGGTTTTTAAATAGTTCCCTGAAATTTACAATTTACATAAATCACATTCTATTGAATTGGTTCTCATATACTATATGACGTTTCAATAATTATACCATTATATTTATTTTACACACATATATTTATTTACTATTTATTTATATGCATTAAATATTATATTTCATAACGAGAGTCAAGATATTCATGATTTATATTTAGGCCTACTAGTAAAATATTTTTTATTAGATTTATAAATAAAATGGCCTGAAGATAAAAAAAATCACATATAGTATTAAATTTTTTAAGTCCCACTTTTTATCAAAAATTATTAGACAACCCTAAAATTGTTGAGACATGATTGAGACGACAGAAAAAATGAGCAAGTCCGTGTGTGTTTGTAGCAGCTAATTTGTGTGCTGCACGAAATCTGAAGATGAACTACCCGGATGTTAATTTGAAACTAGAAAAGCATGATGGGTACATTTTGATGGGCAAAACTTTACAAACACATAAATTTTGGTTTCAATTTTCGTCACACTTGTGACATGAATTTTGCCACTAAATTAAGTTCTTTTTGTCCATTTGAAAATTCAAAATTCTTTTAAAGTTTAGGAACTAGGAAAGTTTTGTAGAGAATGGAAGTTGGTAGAAAAATAATAGTTTGCTTGTTAATGATCATAGTGGCGGAGCCAAAAAAATTATGGGTGGGCCACCAAAATAAACTATAATATATAAAACAAAATTTATGTTGTAGTGTGCATTAAACATAAAGTTGAAAATAAAAAAATTAAATTACAACATATATTAAAAATTTAAAATAATTCTCTACATATTCCAAATTACTTTTTTTTTAGGAAATATTCCAAATTACTTGAAATCATATAAAATATAATCAAAACTAATAGTTACACTAGCTTCTCTTTCAATGTAAATTGTCATGCTATATTTAGAATTAATGTCTCAAAATTAAAGTATTATATACTTCTTAAACTAAATGAAATATCAACCATTTGATGAGATCCAAAAGTATATTTGTTCTTAAATAAACAAATCACAAAACATACACGTGGAGGTGAAAATAATTGGAAGGGCCGGCTTGAAGTTTGTATTTAAATTTAGTGGTATATTTATACTTACACATGTAAAACAAAATTAAAAAGATTGGAGGATGGGTTGTGGCCCATGTGGTGCTCTGCCACCGATAATCATTACAACGGGGTCTTACATAACAAAAGCGGCAGACAACCTGTGTTGCACAAGGTTGGGAGGTGGAAGGTATACTTGGGATCCATAACAAATTATGGGAAATAAATGTGTTGATAAGGGCTTCATAAGCAACATCACGAATGGAGGAAGAGATGTTTTCCAACTATTAGAGGCAACGACACATTACTTTATTTCTTTCTATTCTATGTGGTAGAGGCTTTTGCTTCAAATTAATGATGCACCACTCGAACCCGACTACGTCTCTCCATCAATGCAGTCAATATTCACGAATAAAAAGATGAGATGGCAATTGGTCTTGTTAGAGGGACTAAAACCAAAAACACATATTTACATACGGATGAAATTAAAAAAAACGTAATCATCACATTTTGAAATTTAAAACCAAATTTTTCCATCTTCCTCTCTCTCTTTTTCTTTTTCTCTTCTTCATTCCTTCTTTGCCCAGCCTCTCATAGCTTGCACCCTACAAGCGAAAACCCATTTTCTTCAACAATGTCCGATTGTATTGCACAATTTCAAAACCTTAAAAACAATTTCACAATCAATCTTTCCAAATTATATTGCACAATTCACGCACGGAAATTATTCATCATCGCATCTGATTTTGCTCTTATTTTGTAAAGCCAATCTTTCAAAATATCTTAGAAAAAAATATCATATCTTTTCCACTCAAAACAAAAAAAAAAATCATATCTTTAAATTGGCAATATAGTGGGAGCAAATATATAGATATGTTTGTTATTTGGGCCACAATTAATTCATGTAACAACTTTTGGAATCACATAATTGCTAAATTAACATTTTTTTTTGAGGAAAATTGCTAAATTAACATGTAACAACCTCATCAATATTAGCGAAAAGACGGACACGTTGCGCTAATGTTTGAAAATTATGAATGCTGTTTTTTTTATGAAATTTTGTTTTTGATTAAAACTAAAAATATATACAAATGTTTGTTGCTTTTAAGTTATAAAAAATCAAACTAACGATGATCACTATTTCATCGACACTGACAATAATACAATATAACAAAAAAATATAATCTAAATTCTTTTTTTAATGACACCGACAACAATTTTATTATAGAAAAAATTGTTTAAGGGTATAATTGGAATGATGAAAAAGTAAGTATAAATATACTCATATAGTTTATTACACTTTTTAAATAATAAAGGTAAAAAAACAAAAATAGATATATTCATATCCTATTTGTTGCATTTGTTTTAATATTTAAATTTGTTCTTATCTATTTGTTACATGTGTTATTTGTATTGAAAATTGAGGGTATTTTTAGAGGAAAAAAATTAACCCAAAAGTGCTGAAAGGGGTAGTTTTCTATATATATATATATATATATATATATATATAAGGATACGTATAGATTTCAATTCCAAATAAGAAAGATTTCGTTATAGTTTAAATAGGTACTTCTGAATTATATTTAAATACATCAAACTGCAACCACTCTGTGCACCTGATTTTCTCATAGCTTCATTCCAAAAAAATAAAAAGCTTCCCCTATTCCTTCCTTCCAAAAAAAAAAAAAAAGCTTCCCCTTTTCATATACTTGATTTCTTCTCAATGGAGGTAGATTAGAAAATTTTGGAAGCACTTCCTCTAAGTTTGATTTTTGACAAGTTGGTAGAGCGTATAGATCACATCTATTTCAGCGTGGTATGCAAGAATTGGTATTCCATTGCAAAGGTTAATTATCAATACCGGCAAATAAAAAATAATGTATTGCCGATGTTAATGATTCCCACAAAAAGAAAGTGTAGAACAAAGAGAAGTTTATATGGGATTTCATCCAAAACAATTTATAAGTTGCAACTTCATGTGCCTTATAACAAGAGGTTTTGTGGCTCCAGTCATGGTTGGCTAGCAAAGGTGGAGTACTCCAAAGTTACAATTATAACTCTACTAAATCCTTTCAAAAATGTTTCCATCCCTCTATCACCTATCTACATGTTGGATATACTTAGGAGAAGAAAAAATTATGAATTTAATGTGCATAAGGTTATTTTATCGGCTAATCCTATAACTATGCCACATGATTACATTGTTGTAGCAATCTATAGTATGTGTAACTGTCTTGCTTTCATAAAAGCCGGACAAAAGGTTTGGACTTATATTGATCACGACTATTATCGCTTCAGTGATGTTATTTTCTATAAAGGTCTAGTCTATGCCGTGGGACAATGGAATAACATTGCCTCTTTCGATTTGAGTTACTTGAAAGATAAGACGGTCATTCCAAATGTTGTTTCTTCTAAGGGGGATGATTATGTTGATCGGGTTTATCTTGTGAAATCATTGGAGGGAGAAGTGTGGCTTGTGAGAAAATTTATTGGTCTTCCAGACGATGACGATGAAGATAGTATCTTGTCTAGTAGTGGTACTGAAAGATTTGAAGTATATAAGTTGGAATTGGATCTTCAAAGTGGTAAGCTTATGCAAATGTTAAAACTTGATATTTTGGGAGACAATGTTTTATTTGTGGGTGATAGTGATTCTGTATCTATGGCTGCCTCATATTTCTCTAATTATCTCCAAAAGGATTCCATATATTACACCCATGATTTTAACGATGATCAGCCTGTTCCTTATCCTAATGGACCATTTGAAATGAAAATTTATAATGTTTAAAGATGGAAGCTTTAGTCAACATTGTCCTTACCAAAATTGGTTTGCACGGATGCCACCTGCACTATGGGTTCTTCCACCTTTTCAGTGGGATTGACAACTTCAAATTAATTGAAGTACGTTACTTTGTTTTATTTTAGTCTCAGTTTTTGTCTTCTCAAGTTTGTTTATTTATTATATTGCTATTGACATGGTGTTACAATGTTTTGCTTAATTTCTTCAATTTTTTACTTTATATGTTTGACATTTGAACTTCTCTCACGAGTATTATTTTACTTGTCAAGCCAATTATGATTTCTATTACAAAGCTTTGTTTCATCCAATTATGAAAATCAACCTTGTCAATGCGATTGCTTCCTCTGTAAGTTATAAGAATGGATTATATTAAAACAAATTCCAATTGAGCAAATTTCCTTGCACTAGCAAGCAGGAGCTCTATCAGCTGCTACCATATATAAATCCTATTTTTCCTTGTGAACTATCAACCAAATTTGATTGATACAAAGTTAATCAGTGTGTTCCTAACATAAACATCAGAATCAAAACCAAACTTAACAATGAGCAGTGCAGGGTCTGAGGAGAATTGGGTAGGTCTGGCAATTCAAATTCAAACAGGCTCATAGATTATCTTACTCTTGTATAAACATAACTCGACGAGTTTACACATAGAGAAAGAATTTGTTATACCTGCTCCCGATCTGACAATTCAAATCTTGGCAATCACAATACATCCAAGGACACAAGAAATCTTTCACACCATCAAGCTAATTCAAATAACCATTTCCCTGAAGTGATAAAATGTGTACTTTAGAAGAAAGAGGAAAAAATAGCAAAATAAAAAGATATAACTCAAGTTCAGTTTAATAAGAAAACAATGAATGTTAATGGTACAAAGTTGAAAACTATATAGTATTGAGAGTCTGACTCTAACATAGAGACTAGAAGACAAGACGCAGATAATAATATGAAAAAAATAAATGAATTGAATGTGTTCATATGTGTCGGTGTTGTACCGATGACCGACACCAATGCGTTATAGGATATTTAGTACAAAATGTTGTCAAATGGCGATGCTATATTACTGTTGTATATCGAAATTTGAACAAACCACTATTTTCTGCAATATGCAATTGGCAACATTACTTTTACACTTTGATTAACTGTGTTCATAATCAAGCCAAGGGAGAAAATTTTAACAAGCACAACCTTAACAACCATTGATCCAAAAAACACAAACCGATCAAGAAAGAACATCAGAGAAACAAAATGACTTCAATACCAAGCTACTAAAATGAACACTTACAGAAAGAGATCAATTAAAAATAAGGTACATTGAATTAAACAATATAATGTTGTTAGTCTAACCATGCTCGTAAGCTTCATCTTCACGATCTATTGATCGTAAGCCTCCATTGATGATAGCAAGAACATTTTGATACATGAAGATCGCCTTCATTTTGAAAATGCACATGGAAGTTGCCATCTTTCACGGATTCTTCAACAACAATGGTGACCTCTAACCAAGCTCTCGATGCCAATTTGATTGAACAACTTGATGGAATTAACTGAATCTGGGAATTAGGGTTTTAGAAAGAATTTGAGAGGGTGAGAAATGAGAAATCAAAAACTTTATTTATACATTAGTTGTATCTCACTAACTAACTAACTCACTTGCTTGTTTAGCAAGTTTATAACTATCTAACTTTCAAAACAAAATTAACCAACTTTTTAACTGCTCTCTTTTCTTCATTTATCCTTTGTATATTGTATTTTATACCAGGGTCGATTTGCTTTTCATTTAGGTTTAGTTTATTTTTAATTTTCAGTATTGCAATTAAATTTCAATATTATTAAAGGTGATTGGGACTTTCATGATCTATTGATCGTAAGCTTTTCCATCAAAGACTGGTCAATGCGCAAGAAAGTTTCCATCTTTCACATATTCTTTAACAATTGTGATCTCTAACCATACCCTCGATGCCAATTTGACAGAACAACTTGATGAAATTAACTGAATTTGGGAATCAAGTTTTGGAAAAAAATTGAAAGGATTGAGAGGGTAAGAATGATGAGAAATCAAAAACTTTATTCAATGATTAACTAACCGATTACAACAAAGTAACAAACTTATTTTGTACACCATACATTGGTTATATCTCACTAACTCACTTGCTTATGTAGCAAGCTTATAACTAGCTGCAGACCCAATCCATATGTTTTTACAATTTTAACAATTGATTACTTCATCTTAAATCTTAACTTAAAATGTGATGCATCAATCTTACTAATTTTAGAGTTTTCATTAGTTTTCAATTTTACTATTCTAATAGTTTTAATATATTGTCGATATCACCTTATGTATCTTGTTTCATTTTATTAATTTGTATGATTTTCTTCATCTATGTAAGTTTAAACTTTATTTAAGCTATTTAGTTATTTAATTTAACTACTTTCATATAATATTTTTTCAATTTAAATTATTTTCTATTATTTTTAATTTATTTATCTAATGAATAATATCGTCTGAATAGGTTGTCACACAAAATAAGTTGTCACGAGTCAATTTAATATTTACTTCTTCATCTGAGTTTAAACCCAAGACCTCTAACTCTTTTTCTTTAGCTCAAATTAGTTGAGATACCCAATCACCCATTTTAAAAGACTCCGAACAAATAGGTTATTCTTTTTATTTCAAGTCACATAATCTAACGCCACATCGTCAAATTAGATGATCAAAGTCATAAGTTGGTCAACATTTCGTCAAGTTTGTTCTCTTTCTTTGATAGAATTTGGAAAACTGATTAGTCTTTTACCCCCTTTCCTTGCAAATTGTTATGTTAACCTGGTTCTTTGATTTCCGTTGCGAGGAAACTGTTTCCTGTTGGATTTGGAAAATTCTTATCAATTTTTCACCCCTTTCTTTGCAGATTGCTAACCTAATCGGGTTCTTTGATATCTAATTGTTTGCATTTAGTAATTTTTTTTAACGATAAAAAGAACAGTTGTGAGAACGGTTTTGTTAATTTTATTTTTTTTATAATTATTCTCAATAAAAATAATGAACAAAAATAATAATAAAACATAATAATTTCATTGAAAGTTTCTTTAAAAAAGAAAAAGAAAAAAGTATAGGGAGCAGTATCAAAACGCATGGACTAATATCAAAAAATGTTGAAAGTGCAGAGACTAATGATATTTTTAACTAAAAAAATAATGAATAAAATAATAATTAATAATTTGGAATTTTTTGTCTTTTAGTGTGCCACATGGCGTGGAATGATTGGTCCACGTGGCACACCGTTAGTTTTGGTTTTTTTTTTACAAAGTGCAGGGAACAATGTCAAACAAAGAAAAGTACAGGGGCCAATGCCAAAATTGGGTGAAAGTGCATGAACTAATCACATATTTAAGCCGATAATTTTTTTTTATTTTGTGTGTTAAATCCGTGAATAAAAATTAAAAAGAAAAAAAGGTGAGTTTGGGCCGTTATTCTCTCTCGTGTTTATAAGGGAATCTTTATATCAAACATGCTTACCCTAATTGTCAAACCCTAAACCTAATTTTTTGGCTCCAACTGTTTGAAATTTGAATTTCTTATTCCCTCATATCTCACCTGCATTGGAAAACGCATATACATCGGAAAACATATTCCATATCTTCCATATCAATAACCAATCAGAGTCAAGTAGATGCATATACTACACTCAAAAAATCCTCACACGTTATCTCTCTCCCACGTTTTCTCTAAAACAACTTCTTCTACTTCATGTTTTCTCATTTTCTCTTCATGGTTGCTCCTCTCTCAGCCGCCGCTCTTCTCCTCTCTCAGCCACCGCTCATCTCTTCTTCATCCCCATAGCCTTCACTTCTGGCCACCTTACCGCAATCCATGTATTGGTCAAGTTAAATGATTAAGTGTGTGTACACTAGTTTGATTTCCAATGGTGGTATTTTTTATTTTTATTGATTTTTGCAAAGCCATTCTTAATTGGAATGTATGCATGTTGTTGGCATTAAATTCTTTGAATAGTTGAAGAAGATGAATAGAAGAATGAGAATGGTTGAATGATAACCCAGATTTGAAAAAGAAAAAAAATTAATTGGAAAGTGATTGAATTGAAGGTGAAAATCTAATTAATTTGATGATTTAAATTGTAAAATGTCATTAATTTAAAATGGGGTGAATATGCAAATAAAATTATACATGTTAAAATTGCAAAATAAAATAATAAATGTTATTTATATAACGTAGTACACTTGGCTGTTTTTTTTATTGGTTTGGGTAAATTGCCCACCAATTTTTAAAGGCAGCCTAGGTCTCACCTTAATATTTATATACACATTTCATATTAATAAACATCAAATAAAAACAAGGGTTAAATAAGTAAATGGTCCCCCTTTTTATATTACAAAAAATAAATGGTCCCCTTAAATATATCAATATTTGATTTTAGTCCCACTAAAATATTCTTTAGGTTTTTGGTCCCTCCAAAAAATTTTATCAATGAAATTAGTTCATGTTCTCAATTTAGAGTAGGAACTAATTTCATGGATGAAAAATTTCAAAAGAGCCCAAAAGTTCAAGGAATATTTTAGAGGGACTAAAATCAAATATTGGTATATTTATGAAGACTATTTACTTATTTAACCCTAAAAACAAAATATATACCGCTATTTTGCGTTGTAAAATAGTTACCTCAGACGCAGCCACTTTTACACATGTAAAGAAGATAAAAATACAAGGATAGTTGCAGCCCTTGTAATTGATTTTTTTATATATTGATTATCTTCGGAGTCCAGGAGTTGAATGGATTGTAATCAGCATCATAAAAAATGGTTTGATATCTTTTGAAGTATATCATGCTCTGCTACCTTCTTTTTATACAAACAAGTGCTTTTTGGGGAACAACTTGCAGCATAAGAACGAAAATCATTTGATTCTAATAGTTTTAATATATTGTGGATATCACCTTATGTATCTTGTTTCATTTGATTAATTTGTATGCTTTAATTCATCTATGTAAGTTTAAATTATTTTCTATTATTTTTAATTTATTTATCTAATGTATAATATCATATGAATTCCGATAAGTCATTATGTGCTGAGGACGGTTCACCATGCATAATAAAAATGGGTTCTCACGAGTCAATTTAATATTTATTTCTTCATCCGAGTTTAAAACCTCTAACTCTTTTTTTCTTTAGGTCAAACTAGTTGAACTTAACTTAATTGGTAAAGACAATGTATAATATATGCAAGGTTTAGGGTTCAAACATCAGACACCACTGAAAAAAATTAATTGAACTACCTAATCTCCCATTTTAAAAAACTCCCAACAATTATGTCATTTTTTTTTGTCAACATTTCTGAATTAAGATCAAACTTGTGCAATTAAAAATAGTGGACTAAAACTAACTGCAATTTTATCAATGTATGGGATTAAATATACAATTAAACATTTAAAATAAAGAATTTTGAATAGTTTTTTCAGCTAAAAATACCTCGAGCGGCGGCCCCAGACATAAAAAAAGTTGTGAGCTGATTCCAGTTTTGACAAGTCAAGTTCCAGACATCGTCCAACACCAACAAATACCTTGTAGAGGAAGTTGTAAATGATCTCCAAATAAAGATAGCTTGGACATCGAAAGAGTGGGACACATGTATCCAGATCTGCTTCTGAAAGAAAGCTTTGACCATCGGATCATTGCAGACCATTTGAGAAAGAGTGGTCTTGCCTATACACCAAGACCAACAATAGCAATAGAGGAAACAACATCAACATTGGTGTTGTCCAACATGTTAATAATCTTCATCTTATCATCAGTTCTACCAATAATAACATGATCAGATTCTTCTTCTTCAGTTGTTTCCAAACGTACAGCACGGATGTTTGGTCTTAAATTGAACAAATTTTCGACAAGAAACACGGGTATCACTTTGCTCTCTCTTTTTCCTCTCTTCTCTCTCGCCTCACTTCTATTTCTACAATCGTGCGCGTTGTAGGTCCACCAGAGCAACACTTGTGATCCTACCGTCTGTTGCCGAAGTTAAAGAATCCATTCCGTAATCAGGTTTGTTCTCTTTTCTCTTTGGAAAACTGATCAATTTTTACCCTTTCTCTTTGATATGGTTTGGAAAACTGATCAAAACCTCAATAGCATGGTTTGTTGACTTTGTTGTAATTTGAAATTCACAAATATTTAATCTTTATACTTTTAATCGTAATCAAAATTTCACAAAAAACACTATTCATTATTCACAAGTGTTATCGCAATAAAAAGAGCTGAAACACAAACACATGAGTGTCTGTGTTTCTACTAGTAACATTATAATGATAGTTGTTAGAAAGGTAGCAATTTTTTGTACTTGTATATTTACAAAAGTGTCTTTTATTTTATGTTTGCGTAAAGAAAAAGGAAAAGAAGAAAATTCAAAATAATAGACGAAGACCTTTTAGATACCAAAGAAATAGTTAATGTCATTGATGTTCCTTATTTAATTTCAAAGTGATAATTAATGTAATTTGTAATGTGTTCATAAATTAATAGAATTCTCCCCGTTCCCAAATTGTAAACAAAAAATTTAAAACGTATAAGAATTTAGTAGAAGTTTTTGTGTTTTCTTTGAATAAGTTTCATAGAAAGATGTGAAAACATTTTTCATTGGCTATTTATTATGGAGAAAATGAAAGAGAGGAAAAATTGAATGTAATTTGCATTTAATTTTATGAAAATATGTAGAAGTTTTTCTTGGAAAATATGGTTTTTTTTTTATAAAAAAAAAAAAGATTAAATAGGGTAAAAGTTAGTCTTTTTTGCTTATAATTTGGGACAATGAAAATAAGTTTTTCTTTTCTTACATTTTGGGGCGGATGGAGTATTTTCATAATTTGATGTGATTATTCAAAAAAATATGTTATTTGATAAATAATAAATACAAAATACATAAATTTAATAGGAACTAAAATTTACAATCAGATTATATTTTTAACATATATTATATTCAATCTCACACACCATTTATGTCTTAAAGACTGACATTTTAAATACATGAATGAGGGAGATACGTAATATTTGTAAGGTATATTGGTGGTTTGTGCATATAGTTGATAGTGGTATTTGTAATTTAAATGCATGACTCCAAAAAGTCATGTTTAATTCACTAGAATGAGAGAAAATCAATTGTGTGTGGTTTATCCAACATTCAAAATCATTGTTTTTATTTAGTTTAATTAAAATTAATAATATATTAATTACATTTTAATATTTATTTAATTAGTAAAGAATGCATCCACCAAGGTTTGATAGGTTTTTAAAATACTTCTCTTTGTTAATTGATTCAAACAATATTTAAATCAATTCACAACAATATTAAATGCTATAATGTTGATTTCTTAGTATGATTTAAGTTGTTTACTTTACAACATTTCACGTTAAAAAAATTAGTTGTTTATATTGGGATTGATAATCTTATATTGTTTGTGTTTTTTAGAGAAATATTTTATATTGTTTGTTGTGACGTTTCTTATACTTCTTTTGTTTGCTATGCATATGTCATTCTTTATTTTGATGGTTTGAACTTTTTTTTTAAGATGATGGTTTGAACATATTATCATATAAGTGTTGCAATTTAAATTTTTATCTTCACTTTTGACATTTTTTTTTCCGCAAGAGATGAAAGAACTGAATTAAAGCCCAAGATATGTTTAGAAAATTAAAAATTTAGAAAATGAGTGATTAGTTAACTTTTGATTTGAATTCAGTTGATTTTTTTATCTTCACCGGAAGTGCATCCCAAATAATGCTAAAATGATTTTATTTTATAAAGGGACGAATATAATAATTAGATTATGAGAGGCACGCCATTATTTTGGTTTGTCAAACTCCAACATATTACACCTTCATTTCATTATAGTTTTAACCTTCCCTTTTTCATTCCTTTTGGTAGAAAAAAAAAGTCCCCTTTTCCTTGTTAATGGATGTAGATTTGGAAAAAAAATTAAGCAGTGCGTGGTGCTAGACTTAATTTTGAGGTTGGCAAATTTCAAAGTACTTCACAGTTTATGCATATTTTTTTGTTAAATTTACGGACACTTGTTTTTTTTTTTAATCAATTAAATGTGATTGAAATATTATACGATAATTAATCATAAGAATATAAAAAACAAAATAAACAACCCAGATAGGAAGTTCAAAGAAACAACATAAGTCACAGGACAACAGTTCAAGAAGTACTTCGATCTAAGACAAAGTCGTTTATTTTATCTGTTACGAGTTACGACATTTGAACTTCTTCACACAGTCAATTTAGCCATCATTTAGAAACCATAATTACTTCTCTTTCAATTTTCTTTAGCCTCTAATAAAGCGGAACTTCTGAACGGTATTCACGTGTATGTGAATAGTCAACAGTGATATACATTATCAACAAATTGTGCGTCAAAATAACACAAGTGTACACATAATTATATGTCAAACAAATTATTATTTCTATTACAATGCTTTGTTGTATCTCCTCATCCAAATAAAGTAACAAAATCAACCCTGTCAATGTGATTTCTTCCTATGTAAGTAAAGTATAAGAATGGATTATTTCAAACAAATTCCAATTGAGCAAATTTCCTTGCACTAGCAAGCAGGAGCTCTAGCTGCTACCATATATAAATCCTATTTTGCCTTGTCAACTGTCAACCAAATTTGATTGATACAAAGTCCATCCATTAAGAAAGAAATACACCACCGACACCGTGGTATTGAAAATGTAATATAACATAGGATACTTAGGCATCAATTTTAATCAACAGCAAGCATACACTCCCTTTATTAATTGAGAAATGATATTTGTACAACCATTTTCTAACAACTTTTTGACAACTTTCTCTCTCATACTCACATTATCTTCTTATTCTCTCTCTATTATTTTTGACCAATCAAAGGAGAGAAAACCAAAGTTATCATAAAAGTTGTACCAAAGAGTTATACAAATATCACTACTCTTATTAATTTAAACTCTACTAAATACCAATGAAAGAAGAAAATAGAAAAAGGGAAAAATAACAACTGTGGCATCTGTATGGTTTTCTTGTCAGCAAACCCCTACTCATTTAAACTATGCTGAACACCAGAGAGGGAAAACCCATAGAGGAAGATCAGTATTCAAATCAGAAAAGAAAAACTAGAGAAAGTCATTGAAAAAGAGAAGGGATTCTTCAAACAGAGAAAGCAATTGAAAAAGAGAGGCCGAACCTGTACTGTTGCAAAAAACAGTGGAAAGGATCATACTCTTTCAATGGCTTATCTAAATACCAATTTGTGAAACTGGTTTTCCTCATTCTTCTATATGTGCAGCGACACTTTGGTTTCTGTAATTTTGAGCAATTGAAAAGCTATAGTAATTAGTGTAAGCTACTGAGGTAATCAATAACCCAGCAAAAGCAGTGGCTCAGACTCGGCCATTAATATTTATAAACACATTCCATATTAATAAACATCAAATAAAAACAAAATATATACCACTATTTTGGGTTGTAAAATAGTTACCTCAGACTCGGCCACTTTTACACATGTAAAGAAGATAAAAATACAAGGATAGTTGCAGCCCTTGTAATTGATTTCTTTATATATTGATTATCTTCAGACTCCAGGAGTTGAATAGATTGTAATCAGCATCATAAAAAATGGATTGATATCTTGTGAAGTATATCATGCTCTGCTGCCCTCGTTTTATACCAACTTGCAGCATAAGAACAAAAATCATTTGATTCAACATCAATGACATGTAACAAATCTGAAAAGGTCATCAATGCTACATGCTTCTATATTTGAGTCCAAAACATTGTAAAGGTTTTGAGTTCAGTGCACTTTCCTTAAGCATAGCATGGGATGCCCATTTACTTTAATCACACATGCAATTTTTCGGATTTTGCTACCAAAAATCCATGCAGGAACAAGAACCATGTTTAAAGTGATGAAAGCGATGACGATCCCTTACAACAATTTCACGATCAAATGCTTTGGAGATTAGCTTCACTACAGTATGACAATCATTACATATGCGTAAATTCTTGATTATTCTGATTGGAGCTGGTAGGGGAATAGTGATTAGTCCAAAAGCAACAGCTAGCTTCTCACTATGGCTGAAAAGGGCAGTTTCCTTTTCTTCTTCATCTATGTCTAGTGAAACCTCACTTGTGACTGGCGCATAGCCCTCAATCTTTAATTTTGCAGCCACTTCATCTAACATATGTTCAATATCCTTTATCTGCGGGTGTGTTTTATCTCCCGCTAAGAATTCATGAACTATTCCATTTGCCTCAATCATGCTACAACCAGGCATCTTCACTACCCCATGTTGTGCCATAATTCCCCTAATTTCCAGAACATCACCCCAATTTCCTTTTGAAGCATATATATTTGACAATAGCACATGGAAACCATCGTGGTCAGGTTGAAGCTGGATGAGTTTCCTTCCCAATTTCTCTCCCATTTCATTGTTATGGTGTTTTCTACAAGCTCCAAGCAAAGCACCCCAAGTAGCAACATCAGGCGCCATTGGCATACTCTCAATCAGTTCCTCTGCTTCTTTAAGCAAACCTGCACGTCCTAAAAGATCAACCATGCACCCATAATGCTTAACATTTGGTTCTATCTTGTGTTCTTGGGTCATTGAACTAAAGTAGCGGCGCCCCTCATCCACTAGGCCCATGTGCCGACATGCCCCAAGAACTCCCATGAATGTTATCCCATTAGGTAGTGTCTTGGTTTTTTTCATATCTGCAAACATGTTAAGTGATTTTTCTTCCAAACCATTCATTGCCAACCCAAGAATGAGAGCATTCCAAGTAGAAACTCCCTTTTCCTCCATAGCATAGAAAACCTCTAATGCATTTTCCACACATCCACATTTCATATACATATCTACAAGTGTCGTGCCCAGAATGACATTAACATTGAATTTATTTTTACTTATATATGCATGAATCCATTTCCCCAAGTCCAAAGCAGCCATATGGCTGCAGGCTGAGATGACACTCACTAAAGCAGTCTCATCTGGCCTAATTCCAAGAAGCTGCATTTCCTGAAACAAAGCCACGGCCTCTGAGAAACATCCATGTTGAGCATAACCCGATATCATAGCACTCCAAGATACAACATCCTTCTCAACCATGGAATCAAACAATTTCTTAGCATCCTCAACCAAACCACACATCAAGTACCCAGAAATCATTGAGTTCCAAGAAACCAGATCCAACAGGACACCGCCACTGAAAAGTTTCTTAGCATCCAATATCTCTCCACAGTTTGAGTACAAATGTATCATTGCATTCTGAAGGCTAACATAATCTTGAATCCCAATTTTTGATGCCAAACCATGTACCGACCTCCCCATCCGTACAACCGAGAGGCTCGTACAAGCAGAGATAGCACTAACCACAACCACCTCATCCACCATAACTCCATGAGCATTCATATCTACAAACAAAACCAATGCCTCCTCACACATCCCATTCTGTTCGTAACAAGAAATCATTGCACTCCATGACACCATATCCTTTCCTTCGATCCGATCAAAAAGACTTCGCGCCTTTGCAACACAACCCTCTTTTCCAAATAGCACAATCATGGAGTTCGAAGCAATGGTGTTCCTCACCGGCATCTTGTCATAAACACATTCTGCCTCCACAACATCTCCCAAATTAACATAACCAGCCAAAAGGGTATTCCAGGAAACCAAATCCAACACAAGACTTTCCTTAAACACCTTACGTGCACTCACCATGTTCCCACAAACAGCATACAAGTTAATCAATGTGTTCCTAACATAAACGTCAGAATCAAAACCAAACTTAACAACATGGTCATGAATTTGCTTTCCTTCGGGTTCCGATACACGGGCAGTGCAGGATCGGAGGATAATCGGATATGTATAATGATCAGGTGAAGAGTTTTGAAAGAGAAAGAGCTTGTAAAAGTTAAGAGCTTGATGAGGTGAATTGTGAAGTTCTAAGTGGGAACGCATGATAGTGTTCCAAATGAAGGTGTTGGGGTTGCGAAGGTGGTCGAAAATTTTGAGGGAATACGGAAAAGGAATGAAATTGGAGTGAGTAGAGAAGTTGACGAGCCTGCTTGCGGCGTAGGTGTCTGTGATATAACCGGTGAGGATCATTTGTGACAGAATCTGCTTGAATTGGGTCACCCATTGGCATCTATGTAACTTTGACTCTAAGATGGAGAGGTTTATGGTTGGTTTTAAGGTTGTTAGTCTTCTCACATGTTCCAACATGACAAATACATTCAAAATATGATTGTTGGAGTTACCTGTCCATATATTAAAAACAGTTAGACATACGTCAGGCATAACCATTCAATATTAATAAACTAGGCATGGCAACAGGGTGGGGCGAGGTGAAAAACATCGACGAAATCTAACAGAAGTATATACTGACGTCGTAAAGATAAAATACTAACATTGCAATCAAATCATACAGCGGTTCTCTTTCATTTGGACGAAAAAAGGTGAAACTAACAATTCATTTCCAAGAGAGAAATTTATCTAGCCAGCCCTTCAAATAAATAAAGGACAAACCAAAGAGATAACTTGACAAGTTTTCAAATTGCATCACACATAAAGAAAGAGCTTGTTATAACTCGACAAGTTTTCAAATGCAATCAAATTATACAGCAATTCTCCTTCATTGGGACGACAAAAGATGAAAATAACCATTTATTTCCAACACAGAGACAGTTGAGGTATTTATCTACCCAACCCTTCAAATTCAATAATGGATAATCAAAGACATAAATCGACAAGTTTTCAAATTGCATTGCACATAGAGAAAGAACTTCTTATACCTACTCCAAGTCTGACAATTCAAATCATGAATATCTCAGTTCATCCAAGGCCACAAGAAATCTTTCGACACCAGCCAGCTCATTCAAAGAACCACTTCCCTGAAGTAATAAAATGCATTCTTTAGAAGAAAAAGGACAAAATTAACAAAAAGATATAACTCAATTCCAGCTCAATTAGACAACAATGAATGTCAATAATACATAATTGCAAACTATAAAGCACTGATAGTGATACATACACTAGACACGACACTGACACGTCGACACCGATGACAATTTGAAAAAATGGATTAATCGAATGAAATCACATGTGTCAATGTTGTATATGTGTCCGACACCGAACACATTTTCAATCAAATTGGTCGATGTTGTATCGTTGTCTGACACTGAACACATTTTCAATCAAATGTGTTGGTGCTACAAAGATTGTAAAACAAAAAATTAAAAAAATAAGTAAAAGTATACGAGCATATAAACACAATGAAAGATAGTTCTACACTTCTACTACCATCTATTATTTGGTTCACACCTTCCCCCAAGGAAACACATTTAAGTTGTCAGCTCCCCCGTTTCCCCTCCCTCATTTTCCCACTGAATGGTCATTTTAGATACCCTTTGATTAACTATGTCTACACAATCAACCCAAGAGGGAATTTTTTAACAAGCACAACTATAACATCCCATATAATTTTTCTAGAATTTTATACAGAACATTATAACTGATACTAGATAATTAAAATAATTGAGTCAAATTAGAGGGTAAGTTAAATTCTTGTCTTATTTATAAGAACAAGATACAAATCTCAAGATGTACATGAATTTCAAATTCAAACATTTACATAACAAAATCCAAATAGAGTCCTGAAGTCTATTTTTGGAGAACTAATCCTTGAGTCCGCAACAACATTCACCAGTCTATTAGAAGGAAAAAAAATTAAAAGGAGTGGGATGAGATCTACTTGTCTCGGTGGATTCTCTAACTATAACCATAATTGTGGCCTCTAACCTATGAAGCACGGATACAGACACAGACACCGAACACAACACGGACACAACTTATAATTTGAAAAAATCATATAATTAAGTGTAATTACAAGTGTCGGTGTCGTACACGATACGTGTCCGACATCGGGACACGCCTAATCTGAAGAGTGTCCGTGCTTCATAGCCTCTAACTAACTGCATTATTCCCTATTCAGTCAGCTCATAGAAAACTAATTAAGTAAGCATCTGTATGGTAGTATTAGTATCCACCTGCCGGTAAAGCATTAGATATAATGGACAATACTTTACCGGATCTGCCTCAATTTTTATTAACTGCTTTAACATTCATGTTTCCAATTGTACTGATCACAATTGATGGTTATAGTTAGAGAAGGAAGATAAACAACCGACAGTTTAGGATGTGCTTATGACTCTAGTATCATAAACCAACAGTGAACATAATCATATTCATATATAACCTGTCAATAGCAGTCCATTATGTTCATTTGCAAGTTCAATATCTTCAATGTAAGAATTTCTTTATAATAATTAATTAAGAAGGAATGCTCATATTTATTCTTTAGTTCTTTTTAGCTTATAGGCCAATTATGTTCAAGTAAACTAAACTAATTTCTCTTAAATAATAATCATAATATGATAGAAAACCTAATTTTCTCATACAATACATACCCATTGATATGATATTGCTATTAAACAACAAATACATATCTATATAATTAAATTCAAGGTTAAATAGAGAACCCACCTTGACAATTGCAAAGAGTACCAATTCCTCTACTTTTTCTCCAAATCTCTTTTGCTTGAGAATTGGAAGAATTGAAGAACTTACTCTTTTGAGGCGGAAGAAGGAAGATAATGAAGTAAGGAATTTTCTCCCCGAGAGAGAGAGAGAGAGTGTGTGATTTTCTTTTACGTGATTTAAAAAAAAACTTCAACTTTTCTTTTTATAAATAATAATAATATATTTAACCATTTTTATTGCGAAAAAAAAAACACACACACACACACAACCAAAGCAATCCATTGTTGAACTCCATTCCTCTGATATAAGCGAAGCGACAGTATCTCGCTCAGCATACCATTTTTCTCAATCTCCAGCTGTTTTGAATCATCAAAGTAAGCTTAATCTGTTTAATCTAACTATGTTCATTTCTTTTGTTAGTTTGCACACAAGGTGCTTGATAAAATGTCTACTTCATATCAATATTTTTTTAAGGTTCATCTATACTATTTATTTCCTATGAATGATAACTTGTAAGTAACTTATAGACTCTGTTTGGTAAAACAATAGCGTATAACTCATAAGCTAGCTTGAATTTATAGTGTTTGGTAAAATCAGCGGTTGAAGTAGCTTATATATATATATATATGAAATGATATAAAAATAACATTTAATTAATATTTAATTTTTTTCAATGAAGATTACGAGGGTAAAATTGGGATAAATAATGATAAGCTATAAGCTACTTGAATTAGCTTATCAAAAACCACTATTAGCTAGTAAAAATAAGACTTGCCAAAAGACATGGGTCTGTTTGGATTGACTTATTTTAGAGCTTATGCAAATAAAGAAGCGTTAACGTATTATTTATAAATTTGTTAAGGTAGTTTATGAAAAAACAACTTATCAATATACAATTTTCATTAGTAAGATATTAATATTATGAATTAGCATAAAAGCTTATTTATTTATATAAGCTCTTTTTCATAAGCTCGATCCAAACAAACAAGTCAGGATACAGTGTTACCTTTTGTAACACATTTCATTACGGAAAATACACAAATATTTGTTATGTTATTGATGTGGCAGAACAAGGTGTATTTTCTTTTTTTGAAATACTTGCTTCTTTTCATGTTAAACTATACATTGATAATTTCTTTCTATGTTGCTATTGTTATTTCCATATCATTTGGGAATAATAGGATAATTTGGTGGCTGGGGTGAAAGAGTTAATGAGTAGAGTGATATTCGAGTTCGGTCCCTACCTCAACATAACACTAAAGTTTACTGTTTTTAAAAAAGAATTCCCTAGCATTTTGTTATTGTCTAATCCTTTTTCTTCTTATATTCTGTCAATTCATTGCCTCAAAAGTTGTATAATATGACTCCCTTGAGCTAACATGAGCTTCATTATCTCCTTTAGAACTAAAGATAACGTGACTAGAGTAACGAAAGTTATGTTGGCAGCCATTCGGAGATTCAACACTGCGGCAGAACAAACTGCGCGTCTAACTAAATTCTCTCTTCAAGCCCCAAAACATGTGAGATTCTTCCCTTTTTACTCCTTTTAACTTTTTTCTTTATGATGTTTTTGGAGTTTGGAGCATGCCTCAGTTAATGGAATTGATAAATTTTCAATTAAGGAGAGTGTTGAACACCTACATGTATATAGAAACCTATCTTTAGGTTGAAATTTTAATTCGTTGTTAAGTTGGATACTAGAGTTCATGGAAATGTTATTTCATCAATTGTTTTTCTTACATCCTTGAACTTAATTGTTTCAGGTAGAAGTGGAATTTGCCAATGGTAGTGTATTCAAGTTGTCTGCTGAATTTCTCAGAATAAATAGCCCTGCAGTTGATGGAAAAATCAGATCAATTGGAGGTGAAAAGGTAGCTTCACCATTTCAAAGTTATTTGTGGAGTATATATAGAGTCTGTTTGGATTGACTTATTTGAGTTTATATACTGCCATAAACATTTTTGACATGGGTTGTGAGAGCCTATAGAAACAGCAAATACATGTTGGCATAAGTTGTTTTCAGCTTATTTCGATAAGCTCTTTAGGATAGCTTATGAAAACAACTTATAGTTTATATGAAAACAACTTATAGTTTATATGAAAACAATTATATTGTATTTTAGCTTTTGTCGTAGAAATAGCTTATACTCACTTGTGTAACCCACTTGTGTTGGTGGTGGTATTGGCTTGGGACCTGGGACTGGGAGTGTGCTCCTCCTCGAGGTCTCAGGTTCGATTCTCCCCATTGTCAATTTTGGTGGACTAATTTAGCTTCTGTAAAAAAAACAAAAAAAAACTTATACTCATTTGTATGATAAACGTTTATGCTATAAGTGCTTAATTAACTTGTTTATCTAAACAAAATAAAAAGTCATCTTCCTTATACCAGTTTGGTTCTTAACATTATTATACTTCCTAATCACTCCTTTTCTGATTTGAGGTTAGTTGATTCCTTTCTAATGATACTTCCTTTATTCACAACCCTATTGAACTAGGTAATATCTGGAAGACGCCATGTGGGAATTATGTCTGCAGAACCAGTAGGAAACTATGGGGTAAGGTACAATAATTTCTGACACCAAAGATAAAATTCTTTGCCTAAATCTAATATTCACTCTCAACTAAAACCTCTGATTGTTGGATTTGATGATCCAGGCTCAATTTTGACGACTTGCATAAAACCGGTATTTATTCCTGGGATTATTTCTATCATCTAGGAAGCAACAAATTTACCCTCATGAGAAATTACATTAAAACACTGAAGAAACATGGGCTTAGTCGAGATCCACGAGGAAGAAAGTGATGCAGACTTCTGTTTGATTACCCAAATCTAGTAACCTCATTTGTTGAAACTGAAACTTGTGATATTGTAGATTGAAATTTGAATGATGGGCATCAATATAATGAGTCTACACTCAGAAAATAAAAGAGTGTTTTGCATTCTTTTTCTCAACTTTCTTTCTTCATTGGCCAGGGATGAGGAAAATATCATCTCTGCCATGGCAGATTTTTATTTTTGTTCAAAGCTCCTGACTTCATTTTTTATCAGATTTTATTCTAATTAGTATACAGTGGCTTTTTTTGTTATAATTTTTCATGCACATAGTATTCATATATTAGCTGCAAGAGTGCTGTTAAAATCTACTCCTTATGGCCTTATCTTCTGTCTGCCAATTCCTTTTTTATTTGGTTTAAGACTCTATATACTTCAAATTAGCTTCAGGGTTATGGGATCCACTTTCAAAAGATTTTAGATATTCTTTCAACATCTTAAAATTTAAAATGAGTAAGGATCAATTATTTTCTGTTATCAAAAAGGGTCTAAGCCTAGGAATGGAAAACTATGGAGAAATTGACCATGGAGTCAAAACTAAAATGACAATTCTCATGCAAACTCCAATGAATACCACGATCACCTCCGTCATTAGCAAGAGCATCAGCACACCCATTAGCCTCACGATAAATATGATAGATCTCGACCTCCCAATCTATCTCTGGCAAATGGTGAATCATTCTCCACCTAACAGCAGTGACATTTCTCAAACTCTTCACTACGACATCCAAATCATTTTAATGCTCCATAGTCCATTTTGATTGACTATAGGTAGAAACCACAAACATGATTTTCGTCCTTGCACATGAAAAGTGGATAACAGATCCTATATTCAAATTGCGCAGAAAAAATAGTTCAAATTGCCGAAAAAAAGAATACAAAAAAGAAAAATTACGTTAAAAGAGTTCTTATAATTAATTTAACCTTCTATAATGTAAAATAATGATCAATATAAAGATCAAACTATTGTATACATATATAGAAAGATTAACTTAGGTCCCATCTATTTTACATATAATGTAAAATAATGATCACATCCATTTTTTTGTTTTCATTTTCTAAAATATATCTTCATTTAAAATTTTAATAAGGAAAAGAATTAACAAATTAACAAAGAGATGGAGGACTCGTATAGTCAACAATTGTCATCGAGAGAAGATTGTAGGGAGGCTATAAAGAATGCATATTTTGGAATGGTTTCTCGTTTGTAAGGTTTAGTTGAACTAACAATATCAATATTGTTAAATTTCACATCTTCAACCAGGATATCGCAGTTATGTGTATGTATTTGAGATGATGTTTGTCAATTTTTCTACAAACAAAAAAGAACAATGTTTCTCCATTTTCAAAATTTATGAAAATGCCAGATCTATTGTAAAAAATTCTATAAGAAAATGGTGGCATTCCGTTGAAATGTTAAATTTCTTTGAACAAAGGATTTATAATTATAATTGTTATACGTTTTTTATTAAACCTAACGGAAACCTAATAGAAGGGACCTAAACAAGACTTAAAAAAACTTAAAGTACTCAATTAGTCTTTTTTTTAGTTAAAGGATCAAAATGATACCAATTAAATACTTAAGGGGTCAAAAGAACATTTAAACCTTTTTTTTATTTATTAAATTTAAACTTTTGAATTATGCATTTCATCTCATTATAATTTAAAAAAAAAAACGTAAATTTTCATAATGATCAGATGAAGAAAAAAAATTTGCTCAAAAAAAAAAAGATGAAGAAAAAAAATACACAAAATTATATAAATAAATAAATTTTCGTTAAGGTATAAGAGTAATTTTTTGTAGAAATTAAAAAGAATCTAAGATTTTTGTCGTTAGAGAAAAATATAGATTAAAGTTATGGTGGTATCATCATTGATTTAAAAAGGAAAACAGAAAATAAAATATTAAAAAGGTATTTTAGAATACCTTATTTTTTTCTTTTATCCCATCTTCAGGTTTGCAAATTTCGATCCATGGTTTGGAAGGACAAATTATAACTTTAAGACCATCAAACCAATGAAGAAATCAGCGATAATTGTTACCAAACATATTATAATATATTTAACCATAGCAATTACTGCAAACTTGTGATTTTTCCATGTCCAGCCACTTAGTTAGGAAAAAAAATTAAAATAGGGAAATAGCCGTAAATTTCTTCCAATTTTTGATAAAGTAAACCAAAGATTATTTGAGAATGATTCTTAGGACATAGATACGAAGACAATCACAAAAAATAAAACATGAAGAAAAAAGTAATAATTAAATATTAAGTACTTTTTAACCTCTCAAAAAAATAAGTATTTTTTAAATAACTATAACTATATGATATACATTTGTATAAATGTGTGGTGAAATATTATGTCTAAGACCATCTATAACATAGCACTCTATTTTGTGTGCTTAAGTGAGTTATGTATATATATCATCTATTTTATAATTTTCAATCATATTACTTAATAAGCATCAAATCTCTTCAACTCAGTACCTAAGAAAAAAGTTACTAAATATGTCCTACTAATAACATTGTATTTCAACAAAATTTATTGATTTGTGTATAATTTATTATGTATGGCCACGAAAATTAAAGAGAGAGTGCGCTTACATAACCATTCTTCTCTATAAGCACCAAACATTTTCTCATCAATAAGTGAAGCACCCAACATTGTAGATGCTCTAAGTCCGCGCAAGAATTTCTTTTGAAATTATGTAAGTTCCCAATTTGTGAGTAGTTGCTTTACCAATAACCTCTTTAGTCTTTAAGTGTATCAAACTTGCAAATACATCTCTAAACGTCGCTTTTATTTGAAATTTTATGAATAAAATTGACTATTGAAAAACAAATTTTAGAACCAAAATGATTAATTAAAGATGTTTGAGTTCAAAATGACCAATTTAAAAGATACTTAACCCACTTGGGTTGGCCTAGTGGTATTGGCTTGGGATTTGGGAGTGTGCTCCTCGTCAAGGTCTAAGGTTCAATTCTTTTTGGTGTCAATTTATGTGGGCTAATTTATCTTCTTCAAAAAATAAGAATCGGAAGAAAAAAAAATACTCCCAAAAGAAATTCTAGTACAAAAGAAAGTACTTAAAAAAATAGGGCTTAAATGCTTTGGCTGAACCATTTTCTATTTTTCTTTTATTGAATCATTTAATCCAACAAAATTCTCTACAAGTCCAATAATTTTATACTACATAAGGACAAATGATACATTTATCTCAAACCCCTCTAAATGCAAATAGAATGGGTCATTAAAGAACTATATGGAGAAGTCTAGAACACTCCCAAGTCACAATCACATGATGAAACTTTCTCATGCATCTTTGGGTCCAGAAATGTCCAATAAATCCTATAAATTTCAATGCAAACATAAACTTTGGTGTCTTTACCAAATACACAACATTAACACAGCAGTAACAGTCTTCTAACATCTTTGCAAACACCTAAGTAAAATGGCCACAACTCTACCAAATATGAGGTTCTATGCTCCCACTTTATCTAGCAGAATGAACAAATTTTCCAATGTCAAATTGACAACATTGCCAACAACAAAGAATAGAATTTTTTGCTACAATGTAAAGGCTATGGCAGGAGATGAAGCAAGCTTGCAAAGGGCAAAGCGGCATCAGTTGCCACAAAAGATGAAGGTGTCACAAACTTCACCTACAAGAGGTAATTGAAGAATATACTTTTTCATTGTTTTTATCCATGTAATATAGTATTTACTTTATTTTTTAATAATTCATTTAATCCTCATTAATTTGGTTCAATCCTTGTACGTAATATACTTTTATTTTCATTTTAGGCCATGCCATATGCTTTGTTTTTATTGAGTCGTTATAATACAGTGGTTAAGAAACAAAGAAATAAGTATTTTAGGGATTAAACGAGTTTAAAGAGTTCACGAGGACATTGTTACTTGACAAAAAAATGAGTTTAACGAGTATATGATAATATATGGTGGGCCACAGTAAAACAATCGTGCACTGACACTCAATTAGAATCCAATGTGTTAAAATAGCGGATTTTCAATTGTATATTGCCAACACATTTTCTTTAAATGTTTCAAACAAGATGACAGAGGCTAAACCAAAATAAAAAAATTAGTAGAACCATATCAAGAAAAAAGTTATAAGGACTAAAACAAAAAAATGGATGTAATACAGGGCTAAAAACATATAAATCTTTTTATTACTTCATCAGATTCCGAGTTCAGTGACACTTTTTTTTTCCCAGTGTTATTGAACCAATTTCCAGTAGCCAGGACAGTGCAACAAATGATGGACACAATGGATAGGATTGTGGAAAATCCTTTGGTGTACAATGACAATTCACCTTGGATAGTTGTGGAAAATGGTGAATACAATAAGGGAAATATCCCTTGGGCAATAAAGGAAGGACAAAAAGACTACAAAGTCAGATTCAACATGCCTGGTATGAACAAGAATGATGTTAAGGTATGGATTGAAGAGAACATGTTGGTAGTGAAGGCCGAAAAGATAGCCACAGAGCAACATCAAGGTCAAGCAAATGGTAGTGGAGAATTAAGTCCAGAAGATGAAGATTGGCCTGCAAATAGCTATGGTAGATATAATCATAGAGTCTCCCTTCCGGAAAATATCGAATTTGAGAAAATTAAGGCACAGGTTAGAGATGGTGTTCTTTACGTAACAATCCCGAAAGCAAAAACCAGTGCAAAAGTAATTGGCATAGATGTGCAGTAACCTCTACTACAGCACCGGCATTACATATTGAAGATATATCCGGTGTCAACGTGTCAATTAATTCTTTCTTTTTTTGTTGCAATTATTATCGATATCAACGTGTCAGTGATGTGTGAGTGAGTGCTGATAGACAGTAACTGTAAGTTCATAATAAAGTTTTGAGTTAGTTTCAGTGCTACATTCAGTTTTGTTATCTAATTTCTAAGATGAGAGCCAAAATAAGATTATGTATCTGTTCCTCTACTCTACCTTACTGTGCTGACATTCAAAACTTACTTCATTGAAGGTGCGATGTAAACATACAGGTAGGATGTGAAAATGTTCAAGAAAAGATTAACTAATCAACTTAGTAAACAAATTTTGGAAATACACCGTAAAGGTTCGTGTTATTTCCCTTGTTAGCAATGTCATGCACACTCAAATGAAAATAGCCAACCAACGCGGATCCAATCACGTGTTTTCCTTTGTGTTCACAAAATCTAAGCCTGTGTTTGGAACCACATCGAAAAGGCTACTAACATGCGGTTAGTTCAAAGCTTGAGGTTATAGCTTTACAAAATCCACGGCCACACCACATTGGGACGTGAGAAATGTGAAAAAACTTATATCTAAACAGGTACCAAGTATACAATGAATTCGGCTTCAATTAGCAAAACAGATAGACATGATTTTCAAGTTGGTTGTGTGGACGCTTTCCTCCTCCAACTTTCACTTGCAAATAGCAGAAGAAGTGTAAACAGGATTTCAAATGCAGTACAGTTCTAGCTGAATCCATTAGGTACACCGTTACTTTCTGAAAATACAGGTTGAGAGTTTCTAAAGGGAAAGATCTAATGATTATGATGGCTTCTTTTTTCGGCCGGCTTGTGAGACACGCCTCAGCATTTGACTTTCCTTTTTCAATCCTCTGAAATCCAAAAGTGAAAACCTTGTTGGAACCGTTACAATAGTTATTATTAAAGTATGGTTGTTACAGAGAAGGTTTTGAAACAAATACCTTTGATATAAATACATGTAGAAATAGAAGAGTACCAGCAACATCACAAGAAAAATGGAGGCAACTATGTAGAACACATTTGTCTTTTTCTGCACAAATGAAGAAACCAATTACAGCTAAGCAAGCAGTAGCAGACCAGTGCAACCGACTTCACAGGAATTGTATCCCTAAGTATAGCATGCCATCGACTAAATCACTGGAATTAAAAAAGTTTCTTGCGGTATTGAATTCGTTGATAATTGATATTGGGCCTGTTTGGATAAATAACTTATTTGCAGCTTATAGCACTAGCGGTTATTATGATAAGCGCTTATGTATAAGCTTACATAAGCGATTTTTATAGCAAATGAGAAAACAAAGTTAAATTGTTTTTGTATATGCTATAAACTGTTTTTATAAGCTATATTGGAGAACTTATGAAAATAAGCTCAAAAAAGCTTATGAAAATTGTCATAAGCTGTTTCCATAGGCTCTCCCAAATAGTCTCAGGAAACTTATGCAAGTAGATAAGCTCAAATAAGCCGATCCAAACATGTCCATTGTTTTACAAGTTTATCCTTCAGGAGAGATAATTAGGTTATGTTTCCATCACACAATTTGTCAAAGTACGTTCTTCAGAACTTCTGCATCCTTCACCAAAAATAAAGATTTCTGGAAATCAATATACAAGATAACATGTAGAGTTTGGAAAACTATCACAAGAATTGATAAAAGCAAAATGTCGTCAACTGCAGATCGCAGAAAATAGCATTTTATTCAAATTCCGCTACACGACAGTGCAATAACGCCACTTTAGCCACTATTAGACATCATTTATACCCAATAGCATATTACTGAACAATAGGGATTTGTTCAAATTTCGCTATGATATAGCGCCAATATAGCATCTATTTAACAACAATGACAAAAAACACAACTTAATTTTAGACTAAAGTTAAATTACCCTGCGTCCTCTGGAGAAAGGCTTTCCACGTCCAGTGCAGCTGTGAGCATCACAGAATTGATGCAAGAAGAATTCTGTCAAATTGTATAGGTTAGAATGTAGTGTCACATATTTCCATAAATATACAAATTCTGCAAAAGAATGAATAAAATATTGAAATACCATGAAGCCGGCTCGCTGCAGGACCCTCGTTAACTGGAAAACAACTATCGGCTATGGTCTATAAAAAAAATGGAGAAATTAGAACATAAATTTAGGTAACACAAATGAATAGACAAAAACCGAAAGCACACACCTCACATATATGCTTATTTCTTGCTGCAGCAGCAGGATTGCACTTTGATTTTTTTGACCCGGAATTAATTTCATGATCACAGTGCAGTGCTCCACATACATCTGCTAAGCACCGGCTTTCTTTCTGGATTCAGCACAATTATCATTTCAATTATTAAACCGACAAGGGAAAGCTACCGAAATTTTCAGAAGGATTAACAACTTCACATTTTACTGAATTGTACATGTCCTATAAAACATCATTTACCACAAATCACTCCAAAAGGTGTTTTTCCTTAAAGTTGTTTTAAAATTTCTAGATCAATAGAGGATCTAGTAAAACCATAGCAATCAAAAGTAGGTTTCTTGACAGCAACCCTTAAAACTTAGCCTAGCCTAACTAATGAGATTTAAAACTTGCAAGACGATGCGGAATAGAAAGTGGTGTTGCTTTAAGGGAAGTAAAATTTCAGGATTTGGATCACTAAATGAACTATTTCAACTTTACTAACTCACAACTTGTTTCGGTATTGTTGTTTTCATGTTTTGTCCAGGACACGACTCAAGTATGTTCTAAAATATTAGGCTTGGTTCCTGCGAGCTCAGAAAAGTCCAAGATGGTACCTTCTCAAGGAAATAGTTAGCACTTAGTCCAATCAGCTATCAGCAATGAAGCATTGACAGAGACATTGGATACGATACTGAGCCGACACGTTGACACCAATAATAATTTTAGAAAATAGAAGTGATAGTATTGAATTACAAGTGTCAGTGTCATGTCAGTCCGACACATGCCATACATGCCTTCAATCTTAAGTATCGGTCCTACATACACTATCAGCTTTGGAGCTTAGATTAGCACTTTCACAACCAAGTTCCTCATAAAATGACCATATTAATAATGCAAAAAAATATAACCTTTGTTAATTATATCATGAATGATGGCAATCTGATTACTTCAATCTAATCCAAACTGGTTTTTCCGTTTTTCCACCAACTAGTTATTTGATCAATAATGGTAGAAAACATAAAATTGCATTGATAATTGATTCTATTGGACAAGAAGCATCATACCAAATTAAGTAAATTGGAGTGTCTGTTGTCAAAATGCTGATCAAGATGTTTCTCTTCGTAGAAAATTTTCTTACAGTATCCACACTTCCATTCATTTATATCTATATGAGATTTATGTTGTTCCTGATCTCTATATATATCATTGTCAGGGTGAAGCCTGCACCTTCTTGAGATATTATATTTTTCTTTCTCTACAAATGGCGTCAAATACTGCAGAAATAATCATGTATCAAGAGAATGCACATTTATCAGTCATCCAATATTGATGTAAGTTGGTCATAGAGTAGAATTAAGTGAGTCACTCATTGGACTCATTTTATTGTTGGAAGTATTTGAATACCTCTTGAACGATCTTCCAAGCTATTCTACTTCTTTCTCTAGAGCAATGTATTTGATGATCACCACTCTGCTCCTGATCCAGAATTCTGAACAGTAAGATTATCTATTAGCCACACTAATTACAGCAAGCAAGAAAATCACAAGCATATAAACCAAGAAAAGGTAAAAATATTTTGCACCGACGGTTCTGATTGAAGGCGTGTGACACGCCACTGACCTATGTAGCTACATTCAATTACGTTGACTTTCTTTACTTATTAATGGTTTCTACGTGTCAATGTCGTGTCAATGTCGTGTCAAGTGTGTTTGTCTACTTTAGTTTCATAGTAAAAAGAATGAGAAAAATGAACAAAGCATATGCACATAAGTTATTTATTGTTTCTCCATTGATATGATAATAGGATCACAAAGACATTAAGTGGTGAACTCTGAAATACAAACTGATAATGCTGTTCGCATAGTCCAAAATACTTCGAATCAGACATTAAAACTGACTCACCTTGCAGCATCTGAATCTACATGGCCCTGTAACAAAGAAACAATTGAAGATTTATTTTTACACTCGCGAAAATTAGGAGAAAAATGCAAAAATTTGGAACATAATCAAATCAAATAAAACAATACTAGTTGTATAGTGATCCATTGAAAAACATTCGGATCATTATCAAAATTCCGAAGAAAACATCTACATATAACAATTGAAACAAAGGATGAAATTTCCATTTTTCTCTATACAAAGAACCAAGTCATTACACAACTCCAATTCAAATCTATGGTAATCCTATTTCATGCAAATCAAACATTTAATTGAAAAACAAAGTAAACTTAGTTAGCAAAATAATAAAATGCAATTCTCAAGTAGAAAAATCACACAAAAAGCTATTGGTTAATCTTAATCCCTTAAAAACTAAATTTCCATTAAAATTCATAAAATCAAAATAGCCCAAGATTAAATTCATCAAATTTGTCACCAAAAGAAAAATGGGTATTTACAATAATTTGAAAAAACTGCCAAAAAATACATAAAAATTGAATTTTTATTTAAACTATATATATAATACTTACATCATCAGTGTGTGGAAGTGAAGAAATCCTTGTAAGCAACAAGAACGCGACAAATCGATAAAACCAAACCAAAATCTTATTCATTCTTGTTGCAGATTCTGTTGTTACTTTTCAAAGAATCATGAACCATTTCCGAACCAAAAACAAAAAAAGATTGAAACTTGCACACGTGAAAGAAGAAGTTGAAGATGCTTCTTGCACAGACTCGGTTTGGTACCAGAATGGAACCACGACACAGTGGCCTATTAGAATTTGCCACGTGTTAAAAGCTTTGGATTTGGATGCACACTGTTTCTTTGACTTCTGTTGTTTAGTTTCAGTTGACTTTGCTATTTACTTCACAAATATTTTGAAGAATTTGATTTTCATGAGTCGTAATAAAAACCCTCTCAATAAATAAAAAAATGAATCGTAATAATTTAAAATTAAAATGATATAATTTTTAAGTGGTAGATGAAGTGGCGAACGTTACATGAACTCTCCTACAATTGTGAAGTTCGGATTTTTAAGTTAGAATACGGATCAGGTTCCATGATCCATGTTGAAAGGATCTTACTTTTCTAAGGCATGGCACATGAGGGGTTGTATGATGGTAACTCATAGGAGTACTTTCAGGGTCTCTTGAGGAGGATACATGATAAGATGTCGACTACGACGTATTAGATAGCCGGAAGGGATAGACAACAAGGGATGAGGAGGCAATGTTTTTATGTTTACTTGTGCTTTTGGTACTTTGGTTGTAAATAACGGATTTTGGTGTTTGATTTTAGATTTTGTATTTTTGGGTTTATTGTAGGATATTTTTAATTCGTGCGAATGAATGAATTTGTTTTCAATTATAATTTAGTTTTGTTTTATGAATGTATGAAAAAAGAATTAAGAATGAATGAATTTGTGAAGGCTAAAAACTTGAGTTTACAAAAACTCATTATGTCTCTGTTACTAGAACGGAGCGGCAATTAATAGTCAATGGTGCCAACGGCAGTAAACTGTTGTTGCACCAGTTGCAGTTAACAGTAGTTTAACTGCCTTGGGTCAAATAGGTAATTTTGGGGTGTTAACGAGAAATTTTATGAGTGAGATGTGCAAAATTCATGTTAAAATAGATACCTTTTGTTGGCACAGGGATCAAACTAAAGAAGATTAAAATAACCTTAACTTAAAGAACAACCTTGACTTGATTAATGAAGTAAGGGAAATAAAGTAAGGGAAATGGTGCACATATGAGAATACACAACTAAAGTCTTAGATGCAAGGAAGTATGGTTCAAAAGTCATAGCAAGATATATGAAAGAAGGTGATATTGTCCTCAAACTTCGGATGCATCCGGTAAAAGGAAGAAAGTAGGGGCCTTACCGAGCAAGGGAAAAGTTCGATGCACGAGCATACAAGTTCGAACTTTAAAGGGTGAGGAATGTCCAAAAACTTGGAACTCATGAAATCTTCGCTTCTATTTCAATTATCTCTGACATAGTTTCATAAATATAACTTCTAAAGGGAGGTGAATATTCCCTCTAATATTTTCATTATTAATGTTTAATAAAGTAGTAGGACATGCACCCTTTTCTGCTTAAAGGGAAGGAGTTTTTAACGAGTCTCCCATTTACTATATCCATATGTTGTTGTTATTTGTCTACAATATTCTCAAGATGGCTATTTGGAGAACTAAACAGAAGGATCTAGCACGGACTCTCCGAGTCCAACTCTCTTAAAAGGAAGTGGTTTTCATTAAAACTATCCAAAAAATAGGAACATAGTATTTAGACCCCATGAGGAATCGAGTACATATTTGTCACATCCAATTATTCTAAAAAGGAGTGTTTGGTGTTAAAACTCGTCCAAAAAAGGAACCGAACAATGAGCCTCTTCCCAAGAGGGATCATCAACAAATTCCCCGTGTTCAATTCTCCTGAAGGGGAATGTGGTTGGCATTCAAACTCGCCCAAAAAAAGGGATAAAGTTGTGAAAGTCTCCATAAGAGGGATTGAGCACAAACTTTTCGTGTCCAATTTGAGATCGAGCATGAATTCACAAACATATAATACACTTTGGAGATGGGGAGAACGAATATGTACTCTTTTCCTAACAACTAGGGTATCCTAAGATAAAATTACCAAAAATAAGAAGAAAATTAAATGAAAATCAAAATCCAAATTCAATCGAATATGAATCTTTTTAAGAAAATTAAGTAGTCACTTAGTGAGACTGTCACACGAAGTCGATAATCAAACAATGCATTTTTCTATTGTCAATCTATAAATTTAAGACCAAACTAAAATGCTTTGAAAGTAACCTAGTTACGCTCAAATAAGCTATCCAGGAAATAAATCATCAAGAGGGGGCTGGTAGCTCACCCATGAATTTTTAAACACCGAAATGTTGATACCTCTATGGATTGCTTTGAGGGAAATGAACCGTTGAGGTTTTCTTATATGAATAAGGTATTATCTTAAGCATTTCATCCTTACATGATTCATGTTTGGGGGGCTATGTACTAGTATGCCTATTAAATATCTACTCACCATGTACCAAATAATACATATAAGCCCATCACTGAGTGGTAGGACCCATTAACCTAGCAAGACCAAGTAATGCATGAATAGCTCAACTTATATAATACATAAACATGTGCCAAGGGAGAGTTAAAATTCCGGCACACTAGCAACTAGATGGTTTATACGATGTTTCAACATCAGACACAAACAAAATATAGAGTAAGATGTTTCAACATCGAGCTAGCAGAAAACAAACAAAACAAGGAAAATATAAAGGACAGAAAAGTAAAAGGCACAGTTGGTTTGTTAACCCAGTTCAGCGCAACTCACCTACATCTAGGGGCTACCAAACAAGGAATGAAATCCACTAGTGTAGTCCTTATTCTAAGTTATCAGCAAACTCCTCGTTTACAACTCTAGACCTAGGACCTACCCGTATTGACTTCAACCTAGGAACTCCTAGATCTGAGATCCCATCTCACTTCCCTCAATCAATCACATCCCCAATGATTATCTGATTACAACTCAAAAAGATGAAGTTACCTTCAAACACAAACTACCTACCTCTGTGAAGCACAACTTTGGAGAAGTACACAACTTACAACTCAATAAAAACAGTCCTTAACATGCATCAAGGTGATACAAGAAAGGCTCACAAATAACAATGACTCAAAACCCTAAAAAATATACTTTTGTAAAGCTATGGTTTTGATACAACTCAACTACAGCTCATGCTCAGTGCATCAATATGATACAAAGAGAGGCTCACAAAATAAAGCACAAGGCTTAACAATAAAACCCTATAAGACTCAATTCAATAACATTGAATTGGTGAATAAAACTAGGGTCTGAGTCTTCCTTATATAGCCATTCAGTAGCAACATATATTTGAATCAAATATTCTTCTCAAAAATATGTTGAAACAAATAATTCTTCAAAAATATATTTTCAAGATTCCTTCTAGAAATATATTTGCACAATTAAATCTTCCTTCAGGCTAAACATATATTTGTATCAAATATTCTTTTCAGAAATATATTGAAACAAATATTCTTTTGAAATATATCTTTCAAAATCTCTTTTGAAAATATATTTCACAAATAAAAATATTCATTTGAAAAATATCTTTCTTCTGGAAACACACGTCTCTTGGACTACAAGTCACGTGAATAAAATCTTCATAGTATCTTCAGTGATCTCACGTAACAAAATAGAAACAAATATAGCAACTCCTAAGAAGTAGGAACATCTTTAGGAACCGCCAAACATAACACCAAGGAATCCTAAAATATTGTCTATACTTTAGGAACAAATCACCCAGAAGATTTTGGATAAAAATACGTTACTTGGTGAACAAAAAATAAGGTGTGGTTTCCTTAAAAAGATAAAGCTCGCGAAAACAAAGCCACGCAAACAGGGCACATTGAACTGTGCCAGGATATTGGAACATCATATCCAACATCTTACATGAATATTTGTTTTAGCAATAATGAAGTCAATACACAAATATCCAACAAGAGTGAATTGGATAAGTTACAAGAAGGAGCGTGTTTATGATGAATTGAGATAGAGAGCCACAAATAAGTCTTCAGTAAATGGAACGTCGGGACCATCACTCTATATATAGGAGCACTCACAGAAACCCTAGGCGATATTTACTTTTCTCCCAAAATAACAAAAATATTCAGACCTCGATTATGATTCATTGTTGGCAAGGTACCTTCCAACGCTTTTTACTAGAACAACATGCAATTATATTGTGCTACAATTTCCCAACATTCCAAATTTTGTGAGTACAGAAATATTAAATATAAATATAATATAAGTACTTCTATCAATTATTATATTGTGTTATGAGCATATTTGTGATTAAATGTAATTACTCTTGTAGTAAGCTACACTTATGTGGACGTTGTACGACCTTAATGAAGTTGAAAAATCATTGGTAGAATCACTGACCACAAACTTATATGCATGAGTATTGTAACTCACATTGGTTTGAATAAGTCTTTAGAGATTTTGGGTTAGTGGAAGTTTCTTATATCACTTTAAAATATTTGGACCATTTTTTACTAACATATTTATCTTAACTTAAATATATTACTTTAACCTCATCATTTTTATTATGGATTGTAAGTCTTTGACATATATGATTTGCTTACCCAATCAGATACAAATTTTATAGCATTGAAGTTTTCTTCACTATAGTTGATAGGTGATTTGATCATAATTGAAATTCCAATCTTAAATTTTATATCATTTTAAAAATTAATTATTGTCATCCAAGTAGAAGAATGTTAGATTAATTTTTTTAATCAATTATGGATTGACAATAATCAATAATTAAAAATTAATATTAATAGAAATAATGGTTTATTGTATTCACAAGTAATTATTGATGAATTATTTGATTGACCTTTGTTTCTCATTAGACCGTAATGAGTTGGACCATCTTGTTAAGCCCAATGAAATGTCTCAGCTCTCAAATTTTTTACTTTATAAACCTTATTACATCAAACAGTTAAGCATGATGTTATAACCTATCATATAAACTGAGATGGTAATGAAGATTGTCAATCCTATCGTGATTTACTCCTCGTCATCTCTCTCGATTCTCATGAAACCGAAAGACAGATTATTCTAGATCTATTTATTAATGTGCAAGTATATTATAGTTTGTGTCTATTATCTATTGGCTAAACTACTAAATTCAAACATATCATTGATGCCTCCATTCCTATGCTTAGTGAGAATAATCATTTTCATTGTTTTTTATCCACAACAAGAACAACATTATTTTTTTAAGAACTTTTTATTTGCAAATCTAAGGAAATTAAACTATTGTCATCCATTTTGGAAATGCATATTCAATTCAGGAATATACAAAAATCAATTTCAATAGAGAAATGTATCAAAGAAATTGTAATTTTCTACAACAAAACACAAGAAGAAGGTTAAATTATGATTTGAATATGTTCTAATTTGTAATTTATTTTTCTTTTGAACACTAACTATGAAGTATAAATGAGAATGGTGCAGAGAGAAAGATCATGCAGATTAGAGAACAAAATTTCCCAGAAAAGATGAACCCGCGCAGAATAGGTAGTTTTCTTAAAGAAGCAACACACTTAGAGGAAGAAGCACACTTGGAGCAAAAAATAGTAAGAAATGAAAAGAAAGTGTTTCTTAATTATTGCATAGTACACATAGTTTTAAAAGCATTTTTTTTCAAATGAGGATTTAGAAATATTCACATATATTTTATGTAAAAATAAATTTTCAATTGTAAGGAAAAATTGTAGTGATAAGTTGAAAAGGCTTGAAAGAAAATAAATGAATCAAATGTTGTTTTTTTTTTTTTAAAAAAAAAAAAGAAGAAACAAAGTCACATTCATACAGTGGTGGAATCGGGAATCAAACTTTAGGGGACCATGATCAAAACTTCAATAATAGGTTTAATTGTCGGAATAACCTTCATAATATACGCGAAGACTTGAAATAGTTCTTTTAAAAAATAAAACATAGATTCTTCCTTTTTTGTTCCTCCAGAAGCCCAATTACACATGAGACGCTAGCATGACAAATAATCTTTCCACTTGATTTTTTTGCTGACATGACATTGTTTTGCCTCAATTTTTTTTTCTCACTACTTTTTTTTTGCCTCATATATGTATTTGTGTGTTTTCTAACATTAATTGAAGGGTTGAAATCAAGAATATTTTTTTGTAGACATAAAGTCCAAAAAAGTAATCTAGAGGTTGAACTTTTTCATGATTTTTTGCATGCATGTTTAGGACATTACAATAGGGCCTCACATATAAAATTACAATTTTTTGACAAAGGAAGGTTTGTTTATGATATTTTAAACCATCAAAACTAAATCAACTAAAACATTGACCTAAAATTTAAATTGAGATGATATTTATCAAATACCTCTATATAAAACCATGATGTATATGTATATATATATATCATTGGATCACTAACACGATGTGTCAAAGTTAATTTTCACATCAAATCATACCTATCAATTGTAATTGATCTAATGCCCGAGATTTACGTATTTAATTTGCTTACATGCTCATAAACTCTCATAGTAACAAAGAATCTGATGCTACTACTTCTATTCAACCTCATTTTAATTATTTCCCAAATTTCCTAACTTCTCTCTCTATACACACACACACACACACATCATGGTTTTATATAGAGGTATTTGATAAGTATTAGCTCAAAATTTAATTTTTAGGTTGATGTTTTAGTTGATTTAGTTTTGATAGTTTAAAATATCATAAGCAAAACACTGAAAAATAATAAGACGTTTTTAAGCTTGTAAAATAACTTGAAAGATCATAGAATCATAAATTCAACTGTAATGTAAATTATAAAAGTAACAATATTATACGTACAAATAAAATTATACGCTTATTTGTAACATATTATTATTCCACCTAATTAATACTCTAACACACACTCACAATTCAAAACAATGCACATCGGTTTAAAAGGACGAAAGCAATCTTTTTTTAGACAATCAACGTCAATTTTGCAGGGGAATTGATCTGCAATGTAAAATAAGAATAAATGATTATTGCTAATAAGCGACCAAATAATGTGTAAGTAATTTAAAAGAAAATTAAAAAAATGTGTTTAGAAACGACTTACTGCCATTGGTTATAGCAAGAAACAAAGAAAGGAAGATTATCAAAGCATAAACAAATTTGAGAGTTTGCATCGTATTTTTACGTCTTTGTATGTGATAAATTGAAAATTTCATGATCACTTTATAACTAAAAATTGTATAGCTTTTTTAACTATAATTAAATAGATCTTAACACTTTGAGTTGAAAAAAAAAAACTATAAAATTATATTTTTTTGTTAAATGTCTCAAAGATACATCAATACGTCATATTTACCTTCTAAGCCCTTTGATTCCATCATTAAACCTTAGCAAAGTATTAACATAAAAATCTTGTTGCCCATCAAAGTTTACTATTTTTTTTTATCATGATTTTCTTATAATTATTTTTTCTCTTTTAGCTTTTCATGATAGACAAGAGAAACACCCCAAAATAGAAATAATTGTGATGAGTAATGAAAATAAATACTTGTAAAAATAATACACTTAAGAGGCAACAACTCATTTTTTTTTTATTTTTATAAATTGAGATGACCAAATTATAAAATTTATACACATCAAACACCTCTCAACAAGGAAGGAAAAGGAAAAAGTTATGCAAAAAAAAGTGGTGCTGTCTTTGATGGACACAAGTTGGTTTAAGAACAACAATCCTTAATTGTTTTGATGATAAAAGATCATACAAGTGAATATTTTATCCCTTTATGTTTGTTAAATATGCAGACAATATGTGTAATGTTGCAAAGTGATCTTTCGTTCTCTTCTCGAGGAAGACAAACATGCGCTATTGTTATTGCAGGAAGTAAGCATTACCTAAACCTTTTTTTTTTTAAAGTAACACATCTTTTGATAATGTGCCTCTAATTAAACAATATTAGAGATCTGAGATTTGATTGAGTCTCGTTGGAATTTAACTACACACACCAAAAGGACCAATACAACAGTGAATTAAAATTTGGAGAAATTGTAAGAGAGTATTTTGGTGCAAAATCGAATTTTGGAAAATTAGTTTTGAATCTCGCAAGACCATATATGTGACAAATGTAACGTTCTGTATTGTAAAACCTATAGATGTTAGGGTTATATAGTAGAATTACAAAGAGAAACTAGGTACGAAACTCGTGCGTTGCACGAGTTTGTTTATAACGTGTTTTAAGAATATTTAAGTTAATTAGTAGTACTCTGTCCCTAATTATAGGACCCTTTTAGAAAAATAACAGGAATTAAGAAAATTGAAAATGGTAGTAAATTTGTTTGTAATTGCTATTGTTTTTATAACTTTATCCTTTAAGAGAGGTCAGTGTATGTTTTCAACATAATATTTAATATTGATTGAAGAAAAAGATATAAAATAAATAGGAGTGTATTGGTAGAGAATTAATTAATGTTCTTGAAAATATCAAAGAGGTCTTATAAAAAGAGACAAAATAGTTTCTCAAAATGATCTTATATTTAGGGACGGAGGTAGTATTAAGTAAGGGGTCATTTTCTCATAGTTATTTGAATATGTAATATACTAATAGAGTAAAATATGGTTTCTATTAATTTTAGAAAAGAAAAACCAGTTTATATATAACTATATGTAAACATTATCATGTAGGAGAATTTATATGGATTTACATTGTAATGCTCATGCTAAATTTATCTACAATATTTAATATAAGTGTTAAACTTAGTACGTGATACATTAATTTACAACATA
>Ga0315914_1000331_pt1 | contig 54633 bp, 25 predicted proteins | sample MpolenodulesMG_FD_203920 | JGI IMG/M metagenome (GOLD analysis project Ga0315914, IMG submission 203920) | Medicago polymorpha root nodule microbial communities from Los Angeles, California, United States - elongated nodules | ecosystem: Host-associated > Plants > Roots > Nodule | place: USA...
GACCTCCCCCTTGGAGCCGCCCCCCCTCCACACCATAACGAGCTGCTAACACTCGAAACCACAAACTACTACTATCTACCAACAGCCTCCAACACCACCTACCTAACAACGCTAAGTTAAACTCCCTAATTCTCCTTACCCCCAAACCACCAACCTCCTTACTCCTACAAACAGTGTTCCAGTCAACCCAATGTATTTTCTTGTGGTCATCACTCCCCAAAAAAAAAAACAATTAAAAGGGTAATACAAAATAGATTAACAAAAAATGGTATAAAGGTACCCAACCTGAACCACGAAACCAAATTGCAAAAGAGCTAATACGTAACCGTAAGCATTCAATCAAACAGAAACGAGTTAAATATATTCGAGGCTTATTCAGTCACCCGGTCCGTTAACTTAATTGATTGTATTAATTTGGTCCCCTAACTATAATTTGTACTAATTTAGTCCCCTATGTTTTGCTCTGTTACTAGTTTTAGTCATTTCTGTTAGTTTCTCTCAAAAAATCATTAACAGAAAGGACTAAAACTAGTAACGGAGCAAAACATAGAGGACCAAATTGGTACGTAAGCTAACTTTTTTTTAGAGAAACCAACAGAAAGGACTAAAACTAGTAACAGAACAAAACATAGGGGACAAAATTGGTACAAATTATAGTTAGGGGACCAAATTGAGACAATCCATTAAGTTAAGGGACCGGGTGATTGAATAAGCCTATATTCAAATATTCAAACTCATTTTTAAGTTATATCGAATAAACTGTGCCAACATGGATAGATTTAAGTACCAACCGCCCCCTGCAAACCACAACATGCCTCCCTTTCGTGTTATTCCAAGTTATCAGGACCACATTCAGAAGAAATAAAGAAACTATAACGCACCACAAGTCTTAAAGAGCGCCGATCCATATTTTGAAAACTCGGATTTTGAAACACCGCATCAAAGATCTGCCATAATAGCAGAGAACCAACCGCCGGCAAATCCGTTATTCCAACACCAGTACGACAACAACCTAACAACTACCGTCGTTGAGAAAAAATTATTGAGAAACCAAACATAAACCTACAACAATGGCGATGAATGTCCAACCATTGATGTTTGAAGTAACTATGAACTAAATTTAAATCTTTTGATCTAGATCAAAACCATAGAACTAGATACAAAAATATGAGAAAAGAACGAAGCATATACAAGTGGGTGATTAAACCATGCATATGAAATGTTTATTGTAAATTAAATTAAATGATTTTGAAGGAAAATTGACACATTTATTCTGTCTTACTCGACAAACATATTCCCTAACAAAAAGTCATTAATCATCGTCCATGTTTTAATCAATTGAACATTCGCAATTCACTTAAAAAAATATTTGATTTTACTCATACCGTGAATCAAATGAGGAATGCTATATGTCGCGACGACATTAGCTCGCGATTTTCCCGATAGTATAACACTCTCCTTACCCAACACGTCAAACAAAAAGAAAAACCCACCATTCCAATTTCTATTTTTTTTTTCAACAATCATTCCAATTTCCAGGCATCTACTCCAGTTTTGTTCTCAAAATCATACCAAAAGCAATTTTTTTTAACCAAAGTTATAAGACACACAAAAATTCTAATGAGAAAATTTAATGAAGTAAATCAAAGAAGCCTCGTCTTAGAAGCTCCAAACCTCAATCCAAAGATCCTAATGAAGTATTGAACAACCTTCTCAAAGGGTTTGCAAGTTCAGAAACGAAGTCGCTAAAAGGCCCAAAAGAAATGGTAGATGCTCAATTGAATTTTTGGAGAGACCAAATTCTTCATTTTTGTAAAGAAATGTCAAAGACCAGAGAAAATTTGCAATTCCACTTAGAATGAGAAGTTTAGATCTACATGCAAGACCATGTTGAAAAGAATTTGGAAAAGAAAACAAAACCACCTACCTCAGAAACGAAACAGAGATAATATAAACTCTTCAGTTTTGGTTTCTAATTTTGACTTGGTCAAGATGCATAGTCAAATGCTTGAAATTTGCAAGTTGGCTGCGGCGACACGTCATTCGCGTATACTTCGTGATGAATATGTTTGCGAGATTAAGCATTTGCCGAATCAAATTGTTACGGGTGTAACACTAATTCGTTAATTTCAAATACAAACATTTCGGTTAACAACGATAAAGCGGCATTAGACAAGAAATTTTGAAAGATGACAAAAAGAAGCCGTACAAAAGGCATCACAAGACCAAAACATATTGATTAATTCCATAGAGTTCATAGAATTCACAAAGTATTAAAATGCCTTGAGATCACACAAAAGAAATTGTAAAATTTTGCACTTACAATACCGCAATCTGGTGAAGAGCTTTGAGTCGATGGAGGTGTGCACTAAAAGGAAGACAATCAAGAACCAAACTCTTCAACTTCATAGATGTAAGTTTATAAGCCTTCATTTTTCAATTTTTTGAGTGCCTTCAAGAGAGAGAATATTGGAAATCCAAAAGAGGAAACTTTAGGGTTGAGTGTCTTTGGGTAAGGTTCTTAGGTTGGGAAAGATACCTTGGGTAGTGTGATTTCATTAGATAAAGGGATCATAAAACTTTCGCTTTTGTTTTCTCGTATGATTCATTGTGGGCTTGAGTAACTTGAAAAATAGGTAGGAATTAGGGTTTGTTCTATGTGCACAAATGTGAATTATATAGAAAATTTACAATAAGAGTGTTCCCAGTGGCTTGTAGAGAGAAACATTGAATGCAAGAAGAACATAAGTCAATATGTACAAGTTCATTTATCAATGATTAACATCATCTAAACGACATTTTTCTTTAACTTAATGAAATGAATCAAAAGTTACTAGAATGAAATTAATCAAAAGTTACTAGATAAAAAGCTATTTAATCGAAGAATACATCAGTGGGTTTATCCTTTCTTTCCAGTGTTACCACATTTGCCAACAACGATGATGGAGAGGAAAAAACAACTCCATTCATTTATGTTTTCAATCAAACTTCTAAATTCTTGTCAGAAACCTTCAGTAAGTGCAAAAGTACGACCGGCTAATGGAGGAGGCAATGCACTTACAGCTTGTTGAATTTCCTGAATATCATAAAGCACAAACCGGTGCATCAGCATTCCAACGAAAAAACTTACCTGGAGAAAACTAATATTGTGCTAAAAGCAACATGGTATTAATTTCAATCTTTTGGAAATATTGAAAGCAACTTGAATTTAGATTCAGGATGTGAAAAAGCATGGCGTAGTCATTACAGTCAAGAGATTGGAGTCATTAGACGAAAATCAGACAGTTCACATTCTGAGTTTGTGTTTTAAATCTAAGTTATTGAATTGACATGAGTCGTTAGATTTTCATCAAAAGACACCGATCGCATGACTGCAGTTACTAATATGCTCACTCAGAACAAGGTTTTGGGAGGGGTGATTTATTCTTCTCAAGAGCCAAAAACAATAATGAGAAGAAATAAATCACAATGAGAAGAAATAACTTATTATCAGCAGTGATTTATACCTCTACTGTGTAACGAGCTGAAAAGTGAATCAAAAGGATTGCTTTGTTCTGTAACTTATCAGCATAACTTATCATCTGAAATAACACAATGAGAAGAAATAAACAAATAAATAGAAACAAAGTGATAAAACTACTGATATTTGCTTGAAATTGTATGCTATTGATTGCAGCAGGTAGCATACCTCAGATAAATGAGTGTGTCCATAATCTCTGGCATGTTCCACAGTCATTTCATTGTTAACAAAGGAGGACTACACGAATAATGGAGGAAAATAAGGTTGAGTGTAAACTGTGAAGCCATAACATCAACCATCAACACCAGTTCATTGAGGGTTCAGTACTTCACTCACATAAGAATTTAACTTTAAGTGAGTGGTGAAAGACTCAAAATAAAGCCTAACTAAAAATTGAGTAAATAGAGAAAACTGATTAAGCATCTGAAATCAAAGAGGCACATGGCCACATTCCGCGAGGTGTTTGGTTGTAGTTTGATTCTGAAGATGCTCAAGGTCTCTTTAACAATTTCTACTTTAAAGGTGGGAGGATAGTGAATTAGATGCTCAAACTAATGGCACCTTTCAGTGACGAACTTGAAAATATGACCTTTTGAGAATCAAAAGTAAAAGGAAAAAGTTTTCTCAAGAGTCTTTTGAAAAAATGTGTTAAAAGTTACCACTCACTATGCATATAAATCACCAAGGAAAAACATTATCAGAGATAGAAATCAAATAAAGCAAACCAAAGATCATATAAAATGGCTTCAATGACCTTAAGAAAAGGCAAATGGGAGGTCACTATAAGATCAGGATGTGAACCAGCAAGAACAAAAAAACAACTATCAAGAAAATCAATTCATAATTTCATTTGAGCCTGGAATTTAAATTTTATGAAGGCCATGTATTCTAGGTTATCTGCAATATAACTACCAAACAACCTACCTAAGTGAGAGGTTTCAACAAAACTAAAGGTCTATAGTTCCAAATCTTGTTTTTTGAAGAGATAAGATAAAGAAAAATTGGCAAAATAAAACACAAATCAGATTATATAAAACACAGTATTTCAGATATTGCAACTTGCAAGTGCAAATTCCAATTTAATTTGTACTTGGTTTCTTCTAAAGTATTGGACAAAGTGGATTACCTCCAATACAAGAACTTTAGCCCGCAAGACATCAGTGTTATTTTCATCAATTATAAAATCTGACATGGTGTCTCCTGTGAAAGCAATTTCCGATTCTTTCAACGTGTTTGTTATCTGCCAAAAGACCAGCTTATTTAAGCATTTGTAGTGAAACCGAAGCTATCAATTGAACTAAAGAGACATAATTTAGTCATTTTATGAACACAAATCACAAAATCACTGTGTTCAGCTGTTAACAGTGTTGTTGATGGTGGAAGGCCGAAAATCTGCCATATAAACACGCCATTGCAACCTATGGCACCACCATGGCGGGCATCCCTTCACAAATCGGCTATGTTGTCAAAAAACCGGCCATGCCATTCCGCCATAGTGACACCCTGGCCACCATTTAACAACACTGGCTGTTAATATCAAGTTTAATTCCTCTTTTTTTGGCCATTGCAACTATTCTATATCCTGCTGAAAGTTCATTATTTTCTGCTCATCAAATCGAACTAAAATGAGGGGTAACCTTGGCGCAACTGGTAAAGTTGTTGTCATGTGACTGGAAGGTCACGGGTTCAAGTCCTGGAAACAGCCTCTTGTGTAAAAACAGGGTAAGGCTGCGTACAATACACCAAATGGTGGGACCCCTTCCCGGACCCCGCATATGCGGGAGCTTTAGTGCACCGGGTTGCCCTTTTAAATCGAACTAAAATAAATGGAAAACTTACCAGCTGACAAGTTCTAAAATTGGATGAAACATGCAAAAGATAATTAAGATGCCTAGATGTAAATTTGTGAAATCATTGACTAGTACATACAGTACATAACACTTACCTCCACACCAGAGAACTTCAATTTCTTAATTTCGTCACCAGAAAGACCAATATATTCTGGTTTAAGTTTGTTTTTTACAGAGTAAAGTATATAACCCTGCCAAAAACATGCAGAACAGTTAGGGCCCCATATGCGATGAAAGGTGCATCATATTGCAATATTAAAAAGGTGTTTGTTGAATATCATATTAGATAATCTAAAATTCCAAAACTAAAAGTTTAGTATGTATGGTATAAAATTTTAGGAAAAAAGTAAGAATTTAACAGAAAACAGATCCTTTGTATTTTTGACATCTATGAAAGTTTAAAAAGTCATTCCCTATGGTTTTTTCGAAAATTCATGTGGCCTTCAAAAATTCAGTGTTGTCAATTGCATTTGTTCAAATTATGCTACACTACAATGCTATATCGCAGCTATATGACAACACTTTGTACTAAATAGCATATCGCGGAACAATAGCAGTTTGTTCAAATTTTGTAACACCACAGTGCTGCAGTGCCGCTGTTTGACAACATTGTAAAATATAACAGAAATAGTATGAACAAAACAATATAAGAAACACTCATATTTTGACATTCATTTTCAAATGAAACCGCAATCAAAAGTCTCAAACATTTTTCAAACCAAACAATGTCCTAGTCTGTAGAAATATTGAATAGCTCAAGGCTCAAAAGACGCGAGTTGCTGGTTAACTACCTGGCTGGGTATTACATGATAAGTCCGAAAAGCTTTCACTTTAAGATCATGTCTCAGGGAAAATTCTTCTCCTGCAGTAAGTCAAGAATTAGGATCAACTGTACTGTACACAGGTGAATTTTTTTTGAAGTTTCAATCTTTGATAATTGTAGTCTCCATTTTGATTGAGAGCAACAATTACCTACATCCAAGCCTATGAGGTTGTGCTTAAGCTCAGATTGGTCCATTTTCCTGTGAATCTCAAAGAGTTTCTCTACATCCTCTTTTACTGAAATTGGTACAATAACTGTTGGGGGCTTCATACGGTATAAACCACGTGTGGCAACATACATTGGTAATCCTCCCTGTCAAAAGTGAACATACATCATAAAGTTCAACAACAAACTAATTCAGCTATACTTTAATTTCATCACACAAATCTGCACATGTAACATACATTGTAGCATCGACACTTCTGATGGAAGGTGTGCCTGGTGTCCGACACCAAGACATGTGACTATATTCAATTATGACATTTTTTCAAATATTACCTGTGTCAGTGTCAGTGTACTTGTGTCCGATATCTGTGTTAGTGTTTCATAGGTTATATAATATAAAGGGAAAAAACATAAAATGAGATGGCAAGTTCTACACCAATACTTCAATATTGCCGGAAACCCTAACGGCAACTGACATCAGCTCCTAAACGTGTCAGTTTGACATAAATAAGAGAAACAGATGGCTCAAAACATAATCATATTTGTTTTCTCTTTTTTTTTTTTTTGTCAAACCAGCAACAATCATGTCCCAGTCTTAACACTGTTTGGATAAACAACTAAATTATACTAGTCCTTATGTGTAAACTATTTCTATAACAAAAATAAATTCAAACTGTTTTCATATAAGCTATAAGTTGTTTTCATAAGCCATCATGGAAAGCTTATGAAAATAAGCTGAAACAACTCACAGACATGCCATAAGTTGTTTCCATAAACTCTCTTATACAGTCCTACAAGTGCTTATGCTAATAGATGAGTTCAAACTTCAAATAAGTCAATCCAAACAAAACCTTAGTCATTAGAGTGAAGAGGACACTAAGCTTCTACTTCGTTAGGTTCAGTCCATGCCATGGTGGTCCATTGTAGAACTTGCAGTGATTGCTTAACAACTCCAATGCACCGACACTTCTGATTGAAGGTGTGTCTAGTGTCTGACACGACACGACCACATGTAATTTTTTGAAATTACTGCCAGTGTGGACGTGTTAGTGTCAATGCTTCATACGTTAACAATATTACTTTTGTATAAGCTATAAGCCGTTTTCATAAGCTATCTTAGAGAACTTACGAAAACAAGCTGAAGAGAGCTTATAAACATATCATAACCTGTTTTCATAAATTCTCCCTAACATTCAAACAAGATTTCGCGCAAATAAATCAATCCAAACAGAGCATAATAAAATAACATTATGTGAATGAAAATAAAGAGAGAAACTAACAATGTGATCCATATGAGCATGAGAGATCAAAAGAAAATCCATAGAAACAGCACAAGGAGGGCAACGACCAATATCAAAAGCAACTTTAAAGTAAGGGAAAATAACACAAGTTTCATGTCCTCCAATTGATAAACCCTCAACTTGGTATCCTTCAATATTCAAACCCTTTGATTTCTTCTTTGACCCTGTTTCTGAACTTTCTGACTTTAACTTCTTCTCAGTTCCAAGCTCCATCAACGCAATAGAATGGTGCTGCGGCGGCGGCGTTGCCTTTTTAAAGGGAAGAATACGGTGGGTGGCCGGAAATGGTGGTGGTGATTGCTAAGGCTTAGGGTAACTTTACTGCTGCTAATGCTATTTGCTTAAACCCAGGGGTGTGCAAATGGGTTATCCAATCTAAACTATACTGGATTTATGGATACAATTTGGATCAAAAATCTACTTTCACAAAAAAAAAATGGATTTTTTAAAAACTGGCAACAATAAAAAGGTGATTGGATAGATATTGAAAAAAGTGACGAAGCATTGAATTAGCGAGTCTGAACCTTGACGATAACACGGTTAACAGAAGCGACGAAAGCTCGAGTTGGATCCATGGAGTTTTTCAAAGGAACACAATGACTGAGTCAAGATGAACGAGTTACAAGTGACGGAGAGACCCGAGCCGCGGAAAACGAGTTTCGAATGGGAAAATGGCGAAAGCGGGAGACCAGAGGAAGGAGGAAACCAAAGAAGATGAAGATTTTTAGAGAGAGAGAGAGAGAGAATCATGTAAGCTGAATCAGTGGTGCTTTTTTTTGGTCGAAAAATCAGTTGCGCTAAAAATTAGGTTTTTACTGGTTTCAATGAAATGGATACAGTTTTCACTGGTTTTAATGCAAATGGGTTGGATCAGTTTTTATACATAATCATATTTGTTTTCTCATGTTTTTTTTTTCAAACCAGCACCAATCATGTCCCAGCCTTAACATTTGGATAAACAACTAAATTATACTAGTCCTTATGTGTAAACTATTTCCATAACAAAAATAAAGTCAAACCATTTTCATATAAGTTATAAGTTGGTTTCATAAGCCATCATGGAAAGCTTATGAATAAGCTGAAACAACTCAAGAACATGCCATAAGTAGTTGTTTCCATAAACTCTCTAAAATAGTCCTACAAGTGTTTATGCTAATAGATAAGTTCAAACTTCAAATAAGTCAATCCAAACCAAACAGATCCTTCTGAGCTTCTACTTCGTAGGTTCGGCCCTGTCATGGTGGTCCAGTGTATAACTTGCAGTGATTGGTTAACAACTTTGATACACCGACACTTCTGATTGAAGGTGTGTCTGGTGTCCGATACGACACCAACACATGTAATTTCATTCAGTTATGTATTTTTTTTTGAAATTACTACCAGTGTGGACGTGTCAGTGTCAATGCTTCATAGGTAAACAATATTACTTTTGTATAAGATATAAGCCGTTTTCATAAGCTATCTTAGAGAACTTACGAAATCAAGCTAAGAGTGTATAAACATATAGTCTTTAATTAATATATTATGTCAGTGTACAATAGTTTTACACATGCATTCAATAATGTTTTGCCACATCAATTAATGAATATGAAAACTTGTCATATTCATTAATTGATGTGGCAACATATAATTGGATGCATTTGTAAAACTATTGTACACTGGCAGATCATACCGGTTAAACTCATAAACACATCGTAACCTGTTTTCATAAGTTCTCCGTAACAGTCAAACAAGTTTTCACGCAAATAAATCAATCCAAACCGAGAATAATATAATAACATTATGTGAATGAAAATAAAGAGTGAAACTAACAATGTGATCCATATGAGCATGAGAGATCAAAAGAAAATCCATAGAAACAGCACGAGGTGGACAACGACCAATATCAAAAGCAACTCTAAAGTTGGAAAAAGTAACACGTGTTTCATGTCCTCCAATTGATAAATCCTCAACTTGGTATCCTTCAATATTCAAACCCTTTGATTTCTTCTTTGACTCTGTTTCTGAACTTTCTGACTTTAACTTCTTCTCAGTTCCAAGCTCCATCAACGCAATAGAATGGTACTGCGGCGGCGTTGCCTTTTTAAAGGGAAGAATACGGTAGCCGGAAATGGTGGTGGTGATTGCTAAGGCTAGGGATAACTTTACTACTGCTGCTAATGCTATTTGCTTAAACCTAACCAACATTGATTATTTTTTTCTCCATTCAAATTTCACTGCGTGTACCCACAGATGAACCAATATTATGCTCGGTGACTTTTAGGGTACACAAATTGTTAATGTAGGGTACACAACTTTTGTACATGTAGGCCATCACCACATCCAAGCCATTCAATTTTTAAATAGTAAATCCAAGGTTAAAGGTTTGCTTGTGTATGGGTACACAAATTTAACAATTTGTGCACCGTAAAAGTCACCATTATGCTCAAGGTCAGCCAGCAGAATTCGTTGAAACTTTTGATGCATTACCTGGCACTGGCTAAAAAAATCATTACTGGTCATTGAATAGGTGTTCGGTGATCAACGAAATTCCCATGGATATGCTTTTTCAGAAGTGATGTTGTATAAACGAAATATTATACAGTTCCAGCAAACTAAGAGGACTACAAGTTTACAATGATTATCTAATTTTTAAAGATAAAAATATGATCAGCGGGGCTAAAGAGCCTACATACACCAAAAAAGAATTATACAAAATGAAAATCTATAAAAAAATAAATAAATAAACAGCACTAATATAGCTTAAACTTAAACTAAGCAGTCACAGCTACATATATGACATCAAATGCAATTCACGTTCCCCAGCTACATTTTTGCCTAAGGCGATGCTGCTGCTATGCGCCTTGAAATGGGTCTCACATGAATTGTATGTTAAACTACCCATACGATACAAAACCTGTTTGAAACCATCCAAGCACCTGCATCCACAAAGAAGGTAATGAGATATTATAAAAACAGCCAAGTCGAAGGTTTATCTAGAACTCAATTATGCATGCTTCAATTTGTTTGGTTCACTACCGTATCTGATGTCACTGTTAAAGCTTAAATATTGCTTCAGTCCCCCAAAATATAATAATTATTGTTAATTTTCATCGTGTTTTGGTTTGCTTTTCTAAAAAAATGACATCAATTGACTCTTTTGGTCCTTCATTTTCATAAAAGAGATACTAACCAAGAAATTTTGAAGGAACAAAAGGAATAATTGCCTAGTTTTGTTTTGGGAGATTAAGAACATATTTAGGCCTATCATTAATTAGAGAAAGATGGAAAAAGAAGAAAATATATAAAGAAAAAGTGGATCATAACTTAGTGTACATGTAGTGAAATACATGTAATAAATGAATCAAGTGAAGTCAAGTTTGTTGCTTCCACTATCTATAGTCTGCTCTAATTCTGTTCCATGCTTAAGTTTGCCATTCAATTCTACCTACATCCATGGCCCCAACCTAACTGTTTCTATGTTGTGCTTTTGGTTTCAAAAAATGCAAGTAGCAGTAGTACTAGTTTTTTCTTGTTGGGGTTCTTTTGAAAGAGAAATGCTAGGAGAACTCTTTCTAGCACTCTTTCTAACATTCATTCTCCTATTGGGTGAAACCCATGTGGGTCTCACCACTTTATGTGGGATTCATTTCCAATCTGTGGTACCCACATAGATTTCACCCAATAAGAGAGTGGGTGTTAGAGAGAGTGTTAGAAAGAGTGTCCATAGCACTCCTCTTTGTTCCTTTAGTGATGTTCTCGTATACCATCAAGGTAGACAAACTCGAGATCCTAAGTAAGATCGGGTAGGACCAATGAGATCGTGAATCGGGGGTTCGTAACACGGATCGTAAGATCCTACCAAATTTAGAAATTCATATATATTGCATATAAATTCATACATATTCATATGAAACAACATAATTTAATAGAAAAATAACTTTAAATAACACTCAAATTGCATTGGTAAGGTTCCATGATTTATGGGTGTATTGGAAAATTTCCCTAATTATTGATAGTGGATGTATTGGGAAGATTTTCAGTAATCAATTGGTTTAATGAGAGAACTTGAAACCGTTTCAGAGAATGAGAAGAGTGAAACACGTTTTTTTTGCCTTTCTGTTTGCAAAAAAGCGTTTTGAATAAATCCAGGTTACGAGCCCGACCCGGAAAACCGGATTTTGGTTAGCAAAACACAAACCGGGTTGTGAACCGACCCGCGAACCCCAGATTTACGGGTAACAAATCAGAATCGCCGGAATCGTACGATACAAACGATTATGCGTTTTTCAACGACGATTTAAGCCGCGCCAACCAATTTCCGATTCCGACGACTTTCCGGCACGGCAATGGGAGGTGAGATCGCAAACTCGGACGATCTTACGAGTTGGATCACGAGTTTGTCTACCTTGTATACCATATTTGTTATCGCATTCCCACGTGAAAGCTTGAAACCATTAGGACAGTAGTCAGTAGGTTAATTATGTTTGCATGCTTTTAGTTGTTTACACTTTCTAACCGTTATCCCAAATCTCCAACTAATTTCTCGTCCATGTCTCAATTAATTTTATGTTGCTTGCCTCGTTATATTTCTGTTTTTAAATTGTGCTTTGAATTGGTGAATCTTTAATATCATTTTTAAATGGGTAAACTGCAATGGATATACAAGGCAAGTTTACGAATTTACCGAGGCTCTAGCACCCAATGTTTCCACAATTTATTGCAGCACACATGTGATTTACTGGGTTAGATTCGTCGATCCAGTAGATACAAGACTAAAGAGAGTCTCGGTTAAAAATTTGGATAAATGCCAAGGGTCAAATACTCACCACAAAACTGCAATGGATTTCAAGGCGAGTTTACAGAGGCTCTAGCACCCAATGTTCCCGCATTATTATTGCGGCACACAAGTGATTCACTAGGTTAGATTCGCCAACCCCGTAGATACGTTAGACTGAAGAAAATCAAGTTAAAAATTAGGATAGATGCCAGGGGTCAGATACTCACCACAAAACTGCTGTGTAGGCATCACAAAAACATGTATGTTCAACACAGATCAACTGATAACGGGTTGAAATGACTTTTTGATTTCATCATAAAACCACCTGCAAAAAAGGTCAAATCACCTTTAGAACCTCCCAAATCAAGAACTAACAACATAGCTGCGGAAAAATACTTGAATATTATTAAACAACTAAATGAGTATAAGCACTCATATGATTATATAGACTATGCTCCACACCTAATAGATTTGATTAATGGATACAGTAATCACTGATAACTCTAATAAATAATTATATATTACTTACTTACATATTCTTAAGTTTTGTATTTGACCAAACTCATTCTAATAAAATCAACTAGTAAGGGTGTCTCTTCTTCATAAATTATTTCCGTGTCTTGTCTCTTCAATGTGGAACTTGAGTTTTTTTCCTTCTAATATAGTTACTAGTAACCTGATAGACTGGCTATGTTACCATCTCAAGTTTTGAATTGGGTCTAACTTATCTCTAAAAAACGGCTTCTAAGATGAGGAATGTCCCTTCTTTTAACTACTTTTAGGTCTTATCTATTTTCAATATGGGGCTTGGGTTTTTCCGAAAAATAGCTAAAATATCAACCCTGTCAAATATGAAGATATTCAGATTTAGTGGGTGGCCATACAAGCAGAATACAATACCTACACAGCTACACCGTGAACCTTTTTAGTGGGTGGCCATACAAGCAGAGTGCAATACCTACACGGCTACACTGAACCTTTTTAGCGGGTAGCCATCCAAGCAGAATACAATACCTACACGGCTACACTGTGAACCTTAAAATAGGAACTCAATATTTGATTTCAAACACGATAGGTTGAGCATCTAAGGCAGTGTTGTCAAATGTCAACCATGGCAGATATCAGTGGCGGGTTTTGGGGTTTTTGCCATGGCCAACTTTGCAAATGATGGCGGCGCCATGCCACCATATGAAGGCCAGTATGTCGGATATTTGGCCCTCCGCCATCGACATTACTGCTAAGGCATATAAACTGATGTGCTGCAGTAAACAAAGGGACATGAATGAAAATAGAACAGCTTTCTTTTGCATTAAATGCCAAAGACTTTAAATAAATATAAAATAAAGTGTGCCAAATTGTTGAAGAGTCCCACATCGGAAAAGTGGTGGGATGACATTGTGTTTAAAAGTGGGGGCAATCCTCGCCTCACAAGCCTGTTTTGTGAGGTTTTGTTAGGAACCACGAATTCTGAGAAGAATCAAGTACTTAAACATGATATATTTTCTTAATAAAGCTCAGTCATATTGGCAGGTAGCATGGAAATATGTTTTAACTTCCCAATTTTTCACCACTGATAACAAGCCTAATTGATAATTATAAATATACTTTTTGTTAGTAGGCACGCAATCTTGTGCATAAAGTTTCCCTTAACCAGGACCCTGACCTTGAAACTTAAGTCTCATATTGACAGCTAGATAGATGTCATCATAATAAGATCTCATTCCCCCCTTCAACCATATGTAAAGAGCTAAATACATGTATCAAAGTATGGCAGGTGCAAAATCTGACAACGGCCTTTTCAGTTTTCACATCTACCAAATCCACTCCACAAAGTAAATAAAGAGATTTGTAATTCCTAGAACCGCAGCCCAAATCCCTAACAAAGCGGAATGCACAAATGAATTATTTGAGCACCAATAACAACAAAACCAATTTCCCCTATCATACTTTGAAACTAGAGAGCCAACAAAGTGTTTTAGTCATTCCAAAACACCAGCTCCCAAACCTTCCACGATCATGGTAATACCTAATAAGTGATCCAAATCACCTAATCTGTGTTCTCTATTTCTGTTATACCATTACCGGCAACCATAAAGTAACAATACACAAAGTGCCATAACAAATAAATGCTTCTACCCATTACAATATCAATTAGTCATTTAGTTGTCTCATCCACCGTAAACATGCGACAGAAACCCCAAGTTCGCATGGTTTTAACATCCACACAATCAGATTGCACAATGTTGCAGCAAAAGGCATTCAAATCCCAGATACAAATTGAATCACATAAAAGTAATGAGCCTAAAATTTCAATCTGAAGCACTTCAAGTATCAGAGAACAATATCCCTACGAAAGATAACTTCAAAAGTTCACAGGAATAACTAAATCATTGTGAAAAACACCATATGATAAACAGGCAACTTCATATTTTCACCAAATAGGGCATTCTGAATCACTTAAATACAAAAGCACAAAATTATACGTAGAAAAGAGTATCTAAACAAGGTTAACACAATCATTTTTCATGTATCTGTATCAAGTTATTGTTATAATCTTATAATACATGTGTAATAAATGTAACCCTCTTTCTACTTGATGTCTGCATTCAAAACCGTGGGTGGGCTATAGAGGACCAATTACATCCGTTTCGTCTTATGGGTTGGGCTGGTTTTCAGATTTTCGGGTGGATTGATACGGGTCAAATCAGATCTCAAACAACCAACAAAAAATATCAAAACAAATCATCAGCCTCAAAAGCAGATCTGTATCAAGACATGAACAAAAATTGAAGATGATGATATTGAAGATGGAGGAGAAAGGGTTATTATCATCTTCGTGAGATCCGTCATGGTCTGGTCTGGTTGTTCCCTGATTCCCGCTACAGCAAGGCTTGAGAGCAAACGATATCATGAGACAAGGGAACGTGAGAGACATAGAAGCACAGCGGCGTTATGGCATGGCGAAGGAAAGAGATAGTGTGTAAGGTGGTGTGGCTAGGGTTTCAAAGAGAAAAGGTTCAAAGGAACTAAATGTAATACAGCTGTAAATCATTTCATATTTTTATTATAAATATAAATAGCTATTATGAGAAATTATATATTATAAAAAATTGTACCATAAACCTCATATTTATATAGGTATTAATTATCCTAGTAAAAATATATAATATTACCTCCCACCGAATAGGCAGCTAATTGACTAATATCAATTGTATGGCAAAAGGCTTAGTGAAACGGTCGGTTACCAGTCATCTACGGTTTGACTTCAATTAATATCAATCTCAACCGTATCAATCCATTCCAAAAGGAATGGTGAAACAGTCGGTTACCAGTCATCTACGGTTTGACTTTTATTTAATATCCAATCTCGACTGTATCAATCCATTCCAAACTGAGAAAAATCACCCAACAACTCACTTTCACCCGTCTATGTCCCTATTTTTCCATACGGGTAATTAGGTTTTGGGTGGGTTTCGGAGTTAAGCAGATGAAAGAGGCATAAAATAAAACAAAACAAAATGAAAAAAAAAAATTGGTCAGAAAACAATGGATAAAGAAACAAACCTGCAAAGGAAAATGGGCTGTACACTAGCACTTGCCTCAACTCCAAATTGACATCTTCTGTCATTTTCTTGTTTAAATTTATCATATGGAAGGACTACACAAGGGCCTCGGATAGAACTAGCCATTTCAACTCTATCACTATTAGATTCATAAACCTTCAACAAAGAAAAAAGAAGACGTATATAAGAAAACATCAAGCAACATATGGTTCTAAAACGATAAGTAAGAGGTGTAGCATTATCATTTGATTGGAACACCAATCAAACTACTGTAGATGATACACTCTAATTGTTGCTGAATTTGCTTTTAATCCCTTGATTATAGGGATTAAATCTTACTATAATATCTTCTAATAACGTCAGAAGTCAGAACTATACTCTACGAATTACTTGCCTAGATGAAATAAGGAAATGAATATATCATCGTATGATTTGGGACTAGTGCTGACGTCCAGACCTTGGTCGTTTCTGGTTTGGGACACTAGGGTTTTATCAGGGCCAACCGATGTGAGCTTTGAACCCAACTGGAATTTGTTATTGAACTACTTTGAGAGAATGACTCTCAGTCATAAGAATTTATAGAGAAATAGTTGTTGTACAGTTATAATCCCTTGATTATAGGGATTCAACTCATTCTATAATCTCTCCTGATGGCATCAGAATTATATACAAGGAAATTGAGACTATTTACATAGATGACATATGGGAAAGAAAATCTCATCATATCTCAAGAGTTACAACTCCAGCCAATCAACAGTTGTTTAGAGTACACGTGTTTGTATGACCAAAATCAATGTAATGTTAGGGAAACACTGATTGATAAGATACCAATGACAAATTTTCACACTTGTGAGTTGCGACAATGAATTGGTATCCATTTAAGAAGAAAGAGACGCGCCAGTTTTAAATGAAGATTTACAAATAAAAATAAATAAAGTTACCTCATTGACTTCAGATATACAAGGATGACCAATATTCCCCGGCAAATCATCAGGAAAGTAGCACTTTGTCACCTTAACCCACTTCACCCCAGTTTTGGAATCTTCCCACATGGACTGAAAATTAAATAGGAACAAGTCTCTTGGTTAAAGTTCTCTAAATTTTATAATGACACAATTTTGCACAAGGGTACAAACCAATCATTAATCATTAATTAAAAAAAAATCACAATAGTAATTGTAAGGTTTGCCTAAACAGGAAACGCAAGTTGTTTTTATTCATATGCCCTTTGCAATTTCATAAGTGAATTTATACAAGTATGATATAACCAACTGCTAGATTACGAAAGAATGCATGATAATTTGCTTGCCTGAAGTTTAGAAGGTGTTAGTTTGCCATGGCTGGACGTGAAAAATGCATGACCTTGCAGCCTATATGTTACTCCATCAATGCAGCAAGATTGGTAATGCTTTTTCTCATCTACAAGTTGTTCAACATCACCAATCCATTCTACAGCATGTGAGCTATCTGAAGATAAAGCACAGTGCTGAATACCTTCAGTATTAGTTCCAGAACCTCTGACAGAATTCGGTTGTGCAGCATCTAGGTCATTACGCTTGATATCATAAGTTGTACTTTCTCCTTCATGAGATTCCTTTTGATTACTAATAATAAAGTTACTGCTATCGTGTCTATCAGATGATATTTCAGCATTGTCCTGTGACACTGCATTCTCAACTTGAGAACCTGGTGATGATTGTAAATTTCCACTTTTAGCCAGCTCGGATATGTTAGGAAGAGTTTCAGATTCAGAAGTATCTTTACAGGTCAAAGCCATAGAATCTATTTGTTCAGCATAACCTTCACCCTGCACGCCAGTGGAAGCACTACAAGCTGCAGATTTCACACATATGTTTGGATCAGGCTTCTCGTCAATGGTTTCAATGCTAGATGAAATGTTGGAACCTTGTATATCTCTCGTATCTGGGGTATTTGAGTCAAATGACGGCTCAGTATTGTGATTCGTACTGGAATCAGTTGGAACAGAGTTTCCATTTGTTGTTAACATCTGTGGGCTGACCTTCAGATCTAAGTTATCTGGTTTCTTCTCTGAAGATGGTTGAATACCAGCTGAATTAGAGGGAAAACTTGGTGATGTAATTGAGGATCGCATCACACGGCCATATTTTGGAGGCAAAGGCTTTCCACCGCTTAAACCCAAGCACTTCATGCAGTGCCAATCAACTCTATTATGAATTCCTCTAATGACTGATGGCTGCAGGCACTTCAAGTGAAATCCCTTTTCACAGGCATCACAGAGAAGAACAGAATCAACCTCACTGACAGTGAGCTCACACGTCTGACATGTGAAATTCTTACTCATATAATCTCTTGACGGAGGAGTCCATGTGGGATGATCAGGAAGCTTTGGTATTAACAACTTCTGGACAACCTTTGCAATATCAGAGTGACTAGGTATCAAAGGAGGCCGAACCATATTCCCACCCTGCAACGGCTGGTGCATAGTAGACATATTTCCAGGTCCCGTTTGAGTAATGAATGGCCTAATGTTCTGAGCTGCTGTTACTTGTGGACTTGCCCTTGATACGGTTGCATCAGCAGTTCCTTCAACCTTGACAGAGTTATGAGCAGGCGCCTTGTTTTCTGATACATTTCTGCCTAATGACACAGGTTGAGTCTGTATTGACCATGAAGGAGCATTCACTGATGATTGGTTTGCCAATGAATTTGCTACAGTTTAGAAAATTTCTCAAAATCAGTTGCCACTTCTATGACTGAAATGTCATAAGATACAATCATATGCATATTATTAAAAACATACAATTGATTACAAGTATTGCAAACTACGAGAACAAAACTAGAAAGCAGACAATCCCAGTAGAAAGTTAAAAACCCATACTTTTTCCAATTTCCACAATGTTCACCTACAAATAATATAAAATGAAGGAGAAAATACAACTGAAGGGAGAGGGTCAATCATTCAATTTCAGACTCTTAAAAAACAAGGAACAATTTCTGCTTGGAGACTATATCCACCTCAATAACCTCAAAAGGACCTAGATATACACCAATGTATTGAACTTTCAGGTTTCTTCAAGCATCATTGCATTCAATGTCTTATATAGAAGAAACTCAATAACCACAATACATACACATTTTATTAGATTTAGTTTAAATAAAAAAAGAATTACAGCAAAACAAAGTACAAGTCCACACCACATGTTCAAAACACCATACAGTGGGAACATATTGATATTGCAGTATTAGTCAATTCATCAATAGTAAATGTACCTCTACCACCCCTTGGAATATGGGATTGATGAGAAGCTTGGTGGAAATTACCTTGAACCTGAAGGACATAAGGAGCCCCACTCAATCCTGCAGTAACTTTAAACTGTGCGTTTTCAACTCTAGGCAATGCTACAGAAGATGGATTTCTCCCCATGTGACTGCTAGGCATTACACCAGAAACAATGGGGGGTCTCACTTCATTGCTGGTTGATTGATATTGCAATGGTGCAGAAGATCCTGCAGCAAGATGGGGAGGCATGGACGCCATGGAAATTGTAGAAGGCATTGATGTGTGGTTTGATTTATCAGACGCAAACATTCGAACAGCAGTTGTTGGTACACGATTGTCAACCATTCCACCGGTGTTTGTTTGAAAGGGTTGAGATGTATATGTTGTAGAAGGTGCAGCAAATTTCTTTGATTCCTCCATCTAGAAATAAAAAAGATAGCAGAAGAAACGGTAAAGAACAAACATTTCACATTAACAACATTACCCACATGCCATAAACAACAAACAAATGCTCTTATTTATGTGAAAACAAAAAAGTAAAAAGCTTTTCACATTAGCAGAGTTCATCATCTTTCCAACAAACTCCGCAAAGTACATTCCCAATAAGGTAATTTAAGATTAAAATGAGTGGTAACAAGAAATAAACTGAAAGGAAAATAATCCAATACTTAACGCAAGCAATTAAAGTAGTATTAAATAATCCCCACAACAGTGTTGTTAAATAGCGGCTATTGCATAGCAAAATTTGAGAAATCGCTTTTGTTCCGCCTATTTAGCACAAAATATTGTGAAATACCGGCAATAGAGCCACTGTTGTGTAGCTGAATTTGAACAACCCGCTATTTTCCCGCCATCCACAATCGACAACACTGCCCCCCAATTAAAAAAAAAAACTACAAATAATTGCATAAGAAGGAGCAAAGGACCTAACACTCTTATGCATCCTCATCTTCTGAACACATACTGCCAAAAACGAAGATATATACACTGTTGTTAAATAGAGGCTATAGTGCAACAGAATAACGGAATTTGAACAAACTGCTACTGTCTCCCAATACGCTATTAACTAAAAAAATATTGTCGAATAGCGACTATACTGAATTTGAACAATCCATTATTTTTCTACAATCCGCCATTGACAACATTGTATATACATAATGTCACTTATGCATCTATTACAATGTTTCACTATCACACTAAGCAATTATTCAAAACAACCAGCAACACATACACTGCAATTAATTCTGATTCTACACAATCAATAGTTCATAAAAATTGAAATCAATTGAATTAAGAAGAAATGAGAGATTAAATACCTTTGATTTTGCGAACAAATACTTCTCAGCAATCGACATCTTCGGCACTCGAAACCCTAACCTCTGATCCACAACCTTAGCATTCAATCCAAGATCATCAATCACACTACCAATAGCTTCACCACCAACAATATCCTTCGGAGCAATCCCTTGACATAGAACCGCCAGCTTCGTCCTCGCTTCTCTCATCAGCTCAACCTCCACGTCAGTTGGCTTCTTACCACTTCGCATCGTCGCCATCGTTGATAACACCAAAACAATCTCCGCCACTCGTTTCAATTCCGCCTCCGAATTCTCATTCTCCTCCACCTTCGCCTTCTTGCTCAACCGCTCCTCTTGTTGTTCTCCTCCTCCGTTTTCAATCTCCGGTGGCGGATCCAGCGTCGGTTCTGACACCGGAACGTTGTCCATCGGAGAGAAAACCTAGAGAAAGAAACGGAGGGAAGAGGAGGAAGATAGAAGAAAGGAGAGATTTGAAAGAAAAACAAAATTTGAAGCGGTAATTTAATCGAACCGACTCGAGTGATTAGTTTCTACAGTTAAGAGCGGAGAGCCCAGAAAATTATATTAAATATGTAAGAGAGATTTTAAGTGTTTTGGCGGGTAAGTGATTTAAGTGTGAAATTGAAATAATTTTGAGTTTGGGAGAGACGAAGGTTTGGTTTTGGGGGTAAATTGTTTTTAGGTTTTGGGATTTTGGGATTGGTTTGGTTAGTGAAAGAGAGCGTCGCGTGCGTGTGCAGTGTCAGTGTGTGGCTAGAAAGATAAAACGTGCGTTTTATAATCAGCTGGCTTGGCTTTGTCACGTGTTTCCACTTCTTATGATTTTATTTATTTAAGAGGAAAATAATGTCTTTTGGTAATTATGTTTATTTGGTAATCCAGTCAAAAGAGAAATTTTTATATAAGCTCAAAATTAAAAATTATGGAGTATCTTTATATTATATTCTCTCGTACTATGAACTATTTTATTTATCGTTTAATCCTTATTTATTAAATTAAATTATTTTTTCAAATAATTATGCTTTTATATAAAAAAAATATTGTAGGCAGTATTTGAAGTAATCCCCTTAAAAAAAATCTTTTTCCTCTCTCACTCGTCACACATGCATATATTAATGTGTTAAACAACTTCATATGCTCTTGAATATAAATTATTTTAGCAAAGGAATGCTAAAATAACCTCTCTCATTGATATATCATCTTACAACATCAATGAAATTTTGTTCTTGTTTTTTTATCGTATTTTTATCTATTTATTATATTATCTCCAACAATTATTGCAATTTCTTCTCATAATATCAATGACAGGTAATTTTGTACGGCAGGATATGGTTTTAACGAAATCAACAGACTAAAATTAACTAGATTTGTCTTTTTGTTTATCATTTATCATTTGCTACAGTACAGTCATAGTGACGGGTATCATGGAAATATGTTTTAACTTCCCAATATTTACCACTTACAACAAGTCTAATTGATAATTATAAAATAAAATAAAAAATAAAAAAAATGTTAGTAGGCACACAATCATATGCATGAAGTTTCCTTTAAGCAGGACTCTAGCCTTCAAACTAACTCTCACATCGACAACTAGATAGATGCAGTGGCAGAGCCAGACAATAAATTTTGGGATGGTCGTCGTCAAAATAAACTTCAAACATACAAATCATATCGTATATAATACATTTAAGTTGTAATAAACCTAAAGTCGATTATAAAAAGTTTAAACTACGTAATACATAAAATTGATCTTTAAATTTATCAAAATGGTATAAGAATAGTGTTAAGACTCATAATAAAACATATCTACGATTAACAATGTTATTGACAATGTAGTAATGTCAAAACCACTGCAATTGAAAATGCTACTACCAATATAGTAATGTAACAAAATACTCCAAATTTATCAACATGATATAATAATAGTGTTAAGTACAATTTATTATCATAAATCAATGTATCCACAATATTGTTCCTGCACACAAAAGCATTTTTATTCTCTGTTTCAATGAAATAACAAGGAATATCCAACAAATATTATCTTATACAACATTAGTAAAAGTCCTCAAACATAGTAAGTTCATAATTAATTATTGCATAGAACTCAAAGTGCTGTTCAGTTTCATAATCTCAATTTCTATGTGTAGCCCAATTCATCATATCGTTATTCCGCTATAAATCATAGATACACTTACGATTATTCATTTAGGGTTTGTGGAGAGATTAAGACAAATGAAGAATCGAAGATGAGAGATCGATGCAGAGAGAAGATGGATGATTCTAGTTTGACAGAGAGTTAAAACAAAGGTGTTGTCGGTCGCAGCCTAAATGACGGTGGGTGATGGAGGTTCAATTTTCAAAGTCGCGTTCACTGTTCACAGTTTTATTGCCAGAGAGAAAGAATGATGCGCTCAGGATAAAAAAAAATGGAGAGTAACATGTTTGTAATATTCTAGCTAACTCAAGGGTAATATAGTAATTTTCATAAATTAATGGGTTGGCCATGGCCATCCCATGTCCTCACGTGGCTCCGCCACGGGATAGATGTCATCATAATCATATATCCTTTTTCCATTTCTAACCGAGTAACATTCATTGTTAAGGTCTTTAAACCCCTCATGTAGACGACATGTATGCATCATTATTTTGCTCAACGCATGTTTGTTTTACCTATATGGTATTTTAACTCAAAATCACAGTCCTTAACGAAGTCCATCCACCTAATATAGAATGAATTACCAAATAGTTGATCCATGCCCAGTGTTACATACATACTCTTCAAAGGTAGACATATTAAATCCACCAAAAACGTTCAGCCAAAAATGGCGATATGACAATTCTCACACACTAATGTGGTTTCTATGCTATCGTTGGTTGCAGTAGAGTAGTTACCACCATCGTAGAAAGGTAGTAGTGTCAATTCTAAATTGACTTATTTTAAATATGCAAGAGTATCCATATATTTTTCTCTTGCAATGGTCTTTAAATATGGACGGGCTTCTTTAAGGACTGCAATTTTGAGTCAAAACACCATCCAGGTAAAGCAAACATGGTAGTAGATGTGTTAAGCAAGAAATATTTACATCAGACCGAACTAACGATAAATAAATGTTCTTTGTGCAAGGAGTTCAAAACCTTAACTTGAACGTTATTTGGTTAAAAAGTGGAACTTTGTTTAATCGGTTGAAAATTTCCTGCAACCTGAGGATGCATATTGGTCAAGCTAAAACTTTAGACGTTGATCTGCAAGCTAAATTAAGTAAGTCAGAGTTCACATAGGTTGCAGATGGGAGTTGTTGTTTTTGAAGGAAGAGTTTATGTGCCTAATAATGCAAGTCTAAAGCAGCTGGTTCTAGAAGAAGAAGAAAACCCATGACTAGTTTTGCTATTCATCTGGGATCTACCAAAATGTACCATGATCTGATATAAGATTCCTCGTGGGCATGGATGAAGTCTGATATTTCATAATTTGTTGCACAATGTTTGGTATGTCAACAAATCAAGGCAAAATACCAAAAGATTAGGAGGTGTGATGCAACCATTAGATATACATTGTGAAACTTAAAGATAATATTGTTTGAAAAGGATCATAGTTTTGGTTTAATGCTCAGTACATAATGATATGTTATGGTCTTATCAATGACATCATCAGAAAAGGTCCTTTTAAACACAAAACACAAACTTTTATAAAAAAAATGACTAAAATTGAAAATAAGATATTTCAAGGGACAAAAAATCGAAGATTCTTTTTAGAAAATCTAAAACAAAGATTTAAAACCCGTAAAGGTAAAAAAAAAAAAAAAACACTTCTTATTATATACTTAGCTATTAATTACCAGGAGATCAATAAACAAGAAAACCAAATCATAAGTATCAAACTTAAGACAGAGAAAGTATACTACAATAACATAGAAGGTATGTAAAAAAGGTACGTTGGCAAACCATCCATGATAAAAATATATCTCCTTCAAATCGACAAAATGGAAGACGATGACCAAGTTGAAGTGGTTCATGTTATTATTTAGACCAAATACGTCTTTTGATCTTTTAAGTTTAACGAAAATATTGAGTTAGTCTGTTAAAGTTTTTAGGTGTTAAATTGGTCCTTTAAGCTGTTAATTTAATACATGGATACTCTTTTAAGAACCTTTTTGAAACTTAAAAACTTAAAAAACTTAAAATGGTTATATCAAATTAACAACTTAAATTAAATGACATATTTGAAACTTAAAAAATTTAAAGGACTAGTATGATATTTTGGTCAAACTTAAAGACCAAAAGAGGTATTTTGCTTATTATTTAATAAAAAGGGGTTTATCAGTTAGCTGCAACAACTAATTTATGATGGGAAAATGAAAAGAAAGAAAAAGTTTAAACATCTCTTTGATTCCTTATCTTTATTTCGGGGTTCATATTGATCCCTTATTTTTGAAAAAATGCAGATAGATCCTTTAATTTGTTTAATTGGTACTACATTAGTCATTTATATCCATCAAAGGCTAACGACGTTAATTGCAATATACGTGGCACATAAGTCAACATCTCATTCTTCCCACTTTATCAATCCCGTGTAAATCAAAATTAAAGTTCACTAGAATCCATTTTTCTCCAATTTCTTCACCCCATACTAGAGATTGCAACTAATGTTCTTCCTCATTTGAGCTAACATGTCAAATTCATGAGGTTCTTCATCAGTTTCCTTTCCAAAATTGTTGAACAATGGTACAGAGGATGGATCCAACACAAATTCGCATGAATTTCGCATTTCAAAACCACAAAATCGCATGAAAATGACTAACATAATACCAATTAACCAAATTAAATGACTTATCTGCATCTATTTTTCAATAAGGGATCAATATGAACTCCGAAATAAAGACAAGGGATAAAAAGATGTTTAAACCAAAAAAATATAGTAAAAACAATATCCATTTCCTTGAATATATCTAAATTTTCAAAACTAACAAATGTATCGTCTCAACTTAATAAAACTCTAATTGAGTATTGCTTGTAACTTATAAAAAATATACCACATTTAATCTTATTCTATTGATTTTTTTTCCAATCATGTTTTACATAAGCAAATAAGTTGAATATTAATTTATATACACCGAGTCCCAACATAGTTCAAACGGTTGAGTTAGGGCACTTGAAAGAGTGTGACCAAGATTCTCAACGGTCATAAATTCTACATTTTCCTGCATTAATTTAGTTTATTTTGGTCAATTCAACACTTCAAACTTCAAAGTCATTCCCTCCATTCTCTCTCTTAGCTTATTTGTACTAAACATAGGAGCATGCAAGGGCGGATCTGGGATGAAATTATCAATGTGGCTAATTATTTTAGCGAAGTTAATTACGCTAAAAAAAATAAAAAAAATTGTTCATATTTTAGTGGAATTTAACCTTTTTTAATTGTAACTTAAATAACATTATAAAAAAGATAAAATATTTTAAATAAATGGTCAATTCGAAGTAACAAATCTCACCCAAAAAATGTATCCCTTTATATATATTTATTGATTACGTACAAATAATTTACAAACCTTTAATATATGATGATGTTGCAACTAATAAAACATATTAAACATTGCAGTCTAATAGTTGATGAGTTATTATTGAAGTTTATGTCGTGTCGATTCCGTCATGTTCTTTTTACATTTATGTTATATTAATTAATTCTTTAAGAAAAATGACAAAACCAATAGTTCAAACTTGAACCCAAGACTATGAGTTAGGAAAACATGCACTTGACCACTAGACCAATATGTCATATATAATTATATTTTCAAAGTAAAACTATATAATATAAAATTTGGGATTGAATATCAAAACAAATATATTAGATGGGCTGGTGTGGCAATAGCCACACCCAGCCTTGAAGGGATCTGTCCCTAGGAGTATGCAATCATATGTCGTGGCGTTGCTAGGACCCTGGGTTAGGGGGTTTGAACTTTTGAATTTTAATAAATAATTATAATTATCTTACACCTATATGTAAAAAAAAATCTTTCGTTTTTACCGTTCATTTAAACTATTTTATCCTTTTTATATTATTATTTAAAATATTGTAGGAACTAACCCCGCTAAAATATGAACGATATCTTCTATTTTGTACAATTCAATAGAAAATGAGCATGGTAAAAAAAACTAATTTTAATCTTATTTATATCTATATAATTAAGCGCGATAGAAAAAGGATAGACGAACACACTGATGTCCATCTTTCCAATAACATATATATAAAAGTAATTGATAGCTAGAATTGAATCCATAGAATTAATTTTGGATAAAAGTGATTCTCACAAAAAAAAAAATTATGTTTGGACAATTTCATGTAAAAGTAAGTTATACTATAAATTTACGTGTGAAAATCAATTATAGAATCAAAAGCTGCAATTCCTAACTTCAAGTAAAATCAATTACGAAGACAAAATCATTTCTACTCAACAACAACAAAAAATGTCAGAATCAATTATACACCTTCAGAAAAATCAATTTTGATCCTTTAGAACTGAAACAAAACAAAAACTAAATAACCTACAATTTATATATTAATTTGCATGATTTTGGCTCACCTACAAGTTTGTGATTATATGCCTCGCCGCAATAGGTTCCATTCCTTATAAAGCCATTTTATGTAAATCTTTTAAGTATTCCATCCCTGTAATATGCTACCATAATATAAAATCATATAAAATCTTTGTTGAGTCGGGCTTTATAGTTTGTATGTAGCTTTAATTTGAGAGAAGAAACAAAGTTGATGAAATAGTCAATGATAAGGTGCGAGGGTTAATTTTGAGGAGGTTCAAAATAACAAAACATTAAAAAATTGGTATAGATTGCAAGAGTTGAGGGGATGCATGTGCATCCCCTGAGTACAACGTGGCTCCGCCACTGATCATATGTGACTATAGAGGATCATGATCCAAAAGAGTGTGAGAAAGGAGGCATACTTGCTTGGGCACAAGCCCAAATAAATATATTTAGGGACACACACAACCAAGAGAAAAATAAAAGAGAACAAAATTGAATAATATCAATTGATTTGACTAAATACTTTTTCTTAAATTTTTTCATTTCATGTGAAAGTGCCTAAACAATATTTATTTGTGATTGTGTCTATGAAAGATTTTCTCGTGAGAAAGAGGTCCAAAGTTTAAACTCTATCTACTCACAATTTGACAGTGAAGAAATAATTATCGATTCCCCTCCTGGCTTCTTCAAATGCTTATCTCAATGCCATGGTTAGGAGACTCGAGAGACAATTTGACAATTTTCCTTCTTTTTTCAATTCTTCATATTTCTCATTTGTGCTCAAGTAGTCGCTACAGGTTTCAATTTATAATTGCATGTTGAATATAACCAAGTCATTAACCATGTTTAAAAGATTAACAGTATACAAATTCTATCTCAATTTTGAATCATTCTTTGGTAGTTTGATTCCAAAACTGTGATTCTTTTATATAAAAAGAAAATTAGATTGAAAAAAGGAATTCTGCAATTTTTGATTTGTGACGAGAGAAGACGCATAAGGGAGTGATGGAGGAAGAAGCTGGAAAGATACTAGGCTGCAAGTATAAAAAATAAGTACCATGATAAAGATTGATCCAAAGGTCAGGATTTAAGCCTCTCATCTCTCACAATAAAATCTCCTCTCATTTGATATGTCCTCTTTTTAAATAGGGTCTTTCGATACTTGTTAGCGAAATTGTTCTTTAAATCCCAAACATCCCATTCTTGAGAAGGTATCGACGACGAAAAACATGTTTATCAAAATATAACTCTCGAGTAAGAGTCTCAAAGTCTTCCAATACTTACTTACCATTTCCAACAACGCAGTCTCCTATGAAAACATAACCAATTAACTGCTGATGAGGCTAAATTTTTTTCTCAATCATGATACTTAAACACCTCACATTTTCCTACCATCATTCAACATTTAATTTTACTTTTATCTCTCTTTTTCTTTCACATCGTCAATCTATGACGTCATTCTTTTTCTTTTCTCTTTATTTCAAAATGTATACATACAATCATAGTGTAATCAAGCATTTTTCCTTTTTTTTTCCTTCTCCAAATAGCCTAACTGTACAAGAAAATAGAATGTTAAAAGTAATTTACACGGTATATAACCGAATGTTAGGAAGATTGAAATTAACGTCAATTAAGTATGCCTCGATGAATATAGTTCGAGGAAATACGAGTCAAAAGTATATTATATATATATATATATATATATATATATATTTTGGTCAAGATTATATATATTTTTTTGAAGAAATGTTAATGACAAACTCTCTAACACATTCCATTTAACACACTCTCTCTAATTGGGCCACCTCATCATCATTTTAAAATAGTGGAATTGGCAACCTGCTCTGCCTGTTCATAAAACACGATGCTTCCTTTATTTATTATTTAATAATTAATAAAATAAAAAGAGCTATTCTACTTTAAAAAATAAAAAACTAAGTCATCGTTCTCAAGAAACTAACACCACTTTGTAAATGGTTCTTCTTTCACTATTTTCGTCCCACTTATTCCTTAACAATACAATACAAAACAAAAGTATCCTTTCTCTTTTAGCATCGTTTGTGTTATATTTTATTTAAAGACACGAATTTTAATATTTCTTTCCAAGGAGTGAGCTTTGTTTTCTCCTAGATACATTCTTGAATTTTTTCCCAGGAGCAATTTTACCCTTTCACATTTGGCAACAATACCACCGATAAGAATGAAGAATTGAAGGATCTAAAAATCGTTGGAATTTGGAACGATGACGTTTTGTTCATCTTCATAGATTTGAAAATTCATCGGATGTCGCAAATCATCATGGCGGTGGAAAATAAAAGCTAGATTGTGGATAGTGACTCATGAGTGATAGTTGGGTTAGTGGTGACAGATAATAACCGTAAAATAAAGGCTTAATTGGTCTTTTGTCCCTTAACTAATTTCAAATTTACATTTTGATCCCACAACTCGAAAAATCAACACTTTGGTCCCTCAACGTTTGCTCCGTTATTCAGAAATGTCCCTAACCGTTAACTTTAACTTTAAATGTCTAAAGTGGAACACAAACAATGCTGGTCTACCATAGAACTTATTAATTCTTTTAATTTTAACTGTTCGATCTTTTATATCAAAAAGTGATTGTTAGATTGTGAAGATCCATTGTATCTTATGGTACACCATCGGTAGCTAATATTTTTGTCCATTTCTTCATCCTCTTCATCATCAACCCTTGTTTTTTTTAAAGAATTCCTTCACTCTTCATCTCAAGATTTTTTTCTCTTCCAAATTCGTGTTAACCCTATTTTATTGCCGATTATCAACCCTTGTTTTTCGATAAGAATTATATGATAACAAAATTTCTGCATCATCGGCTTATTCTATAAAGCACTATTATTGTGTGAAATCTTAATTTTCCTTGGGATATTATTTTACATGCTCATAAACAACAAAATTAATTGAAGATAAAAGCATGTAGTACCATGGCTAATGATATCTAATGCGTTTCACACTTGCTTATTTTTTCTTTCGATTTTATGATTCTAAAAATCCAAATTCTACAAGTGGTTCATGAAATTTATAAAGGGCTTCTGTTAAACGAATCAATACGATCAAAACCCATGTCAAATCGTTGCATATCATGGCATAAAGAGAGAGATCGAACCAGGTTAAATTCGGGTCGTACGGACCCGTTTCTCTGCAATTCGGGTAAAGAAGATGATAGAGATGATGAACGATAGTGAGCGATGATACAAATGATGATACTGGTTGTTGTTTTTGGTAAAGACACCGGAGTTCTCCTCCACCGTGCTGGAAATTTTGATGAGAAAAATGGAAATTTGTTGAGAAGAATGAAAATTTTGATTTTATTGGAATTACGATTCAGGGTTCAGAAGGGAAATAGAAAATCAGATCTAGAAATTAGAATTGAATTTTTTGCGGAGAGTTTTCGTTTGTGTGAGATTGGTATTCTGGAAATTTTATATGAGTTTTGTATGAATGTGATGTTGAAGAAGATGAAGGGAGAAGATAAAGAAATGGAGAGATGATGAAAAATGGAAGAAAAAAAATTAGGTGTTGATGGTACACCATTAAATATAATGGACATGCAATCAAATGGTTAAAATCATATAAAAAAATTTAGACATTAAAAAACTAACGGTAGAGACCTTTTTGACTGACGGAGCAAAACTAACGGGATTAAAATGCTGATTTTATGAGACCAAAATGTAAACTGGAAAAATTTAGAGTACCATTTATGCAATTAAGTCTAAAATAAAATAGAAATAAAAAATGGAACTTGTTTAGCGGGTTCGTTTTTACAAGAGTATATATTATATATTTGCATAGCAATTAATTAGAATCTTACGTGGCATGCCTATTGGCTACTGCACTCTTTCATTTGATTGTTTGCATGACAACTTGTATCTTGTTGGCTTCTTCTTTTAAAAAAACTTGTATCTTTGCCGGTGCATTGTGTTAATAATTCAATAATAAAATGCAATAAAAAAGTCATCTTTGTACCAAAAAAAAAAAATCGTCATCTTTATACATTTTCCCCTAAAAAAAATCTCTACACATTTTCAATATCTAATTCCAGTAACAAGCAATTCACTCGTGATATATTTTTGGAAAATGATGAATATCCCGAGAGATGCTATCTCGAGTAGTTTCCGAAGTGTTGCCATTGGTTGATTTCACCTTATCTGCCGTGAGTTACGCTAAAGTTAGAGTCAAAAAGGTTTCATTAATAGTAATGCTAAATGGTGCGACATATATATGCACGAAATTAAGCACGAAAGGTTAAAACATGTAGTTTATGTGTTTTTTTTTGCATGTTTAGCATGTATATTTCTTATATTATAATTAAAAAATCAAACAAACATATAATATCCCACATCCAAGATTTCCACTCACATCTTATCTTTTTTAATACTGCACTTTGGGTTGCAAGGCACCACCATCACCTCACCGCTTCAGCAAGTGCTACAGTCACTTTTGTTGAGATTATCTTTTAAGAGTTTAATATTAAGGACTATGGGATCAAATAAATCTAAAAAAGACAAGAAGAGACGATGGAATATAGGTCTGTTTAGTATTCGTGTGTAACATGCGAATTATTTTTCGCACAATTAAGCATTTTTCTTTCTTTAATGCATAGTAATACACCTCGTGATGTTTTCGGGAAAAAATAGTTTGCTATACTTATCATTGCTCTATTATTTTAACCAAAAAAATATGTATTTTTTTAGGGTCGTAGATAGACTACCCTTAAAGAATTGTAGGCAATTTATCCAACAATCGATGAAAATTAGTCACAATCTTTCAAAAATGAAAATTAGTCATAAAACTTTTTTTTGTAAGAAGCCAAATGATATATATTACTCCCTCCGTTTAAAAATACATGTCACAATTTTACAATGTGCACTATTCATATAACTTACTTTGACCTTATTTTTTAACTAATATGTAAATACAAATGTTAGTATGTAAGATGTTGTTTGATTTGTCTTAACAAATATTTTCAAAATATCAAATTTTTATAAGTTTCTACTATGTATAATTAAAGATATTAATGATCAAAATTGTGTAATGACCGTGACATGTATTTTGAAACGGAGGGAGTAATAAAGAAGAGAGGAGACTTTGTTAAACACAAGATGTGCCTAGAAAGGGCTCAAAACAAAGTCTCAACAAAACAAAGAAAAACTAAATTTGCAAGTGATAACCAAACTAATTGTTACTGGTCGTAGTTGAGTAAATTAACCACAGTTGTTCAAGGTAACCTAGAAAAGCTTTTTTTATTCGTTTGAAATGTACTTAATTACCCTTCATTTCCTCCTATAAATTGGGGTGAACAAGAGAGTAAGTGGCAAGAAGTCTTAGTTTCTTTGGTGCGCTTTAGTACTCAAGTCTTTTTTTTTTTTTTTGCGGTACAAGCTCAAGTCCTTTTTCAGTTACCTACTATATATGTCTGATTATTTCAACATTTATTCAACATTCCTTTTTCAGTACTCAAGTCCTTTTTATTTGAATCATGTGGATGAAATTTAAACAATTTCATATCATTGATGCAAGTAAAGAACTTAGACGTATGAAATTGAAAGATCTTCTCAATGATATGCATAAAAGTAGTTTAACTGGTCAAGCTGTTGAAATTGAAAGAGCTGCTTTCAAGGCTTGTATTAATTTCTTGTCATATACTTTTGTATCTCAAGATTTTGTCGAGTCTTTGAATATAAGGATATAGTGTCTATTCTCTTGAAAACTGTTGGAACACCAAACTTGTCTGATCATTTTCCAGTTTTGAAGATTATTGACCCACAAGGCCTTAAAGGAACACTTCTTATTATGTAACAAAAGTGTTCCATGCCTTAGATGTCATAATTGACCAACGAGTGAAGCTGAGAGAAAGTGAACATTATGTCTTAAAAAATGACATGTTAGACACTTTGATGGACATTTCCAAAGAAGATAGTCAACAAATGGATGTAAATCAGATTAAACACCTATTATTGGTACGTATTTTCCTCTCTCTATATCACCAGAGCCTTTTCTTTTATTTCACAAAAATAATTATAAGCAAAGATATATATCATGTTTAATAGCAATGTTTTAAATAACGGTCGTGGTCAAGGTCGCGGCCGCATATCGGATTTCGCGATTTCGGCCGTTACGGGTTTTGTGATACGGATTGCGGTTGTTGCGGTCTGAATTAATCACAACATTGCACAAATCTTAAATAATGATAGTAACTTAAATAACTTAAACTAGAGAAAGATTTGAAGTTCTAAAGTAGATAAGGAGATAACATATGTAATTTATGATCAAATATGTACTAAAAATATGATTTTCCTCTATCTCAATTGAAAAACTATCCGGATTCTATGTCTATTGTCATGAACCACAATTTTTTACGGCCGTAACGGTGTTTCGTCGCGGCTATAACGGTGTTTCGTCGTGATTTTTGTTCACTCTGTAAAACGGTAATGTCCGCTACCTATACCTTTTTGTCGCGGCCTTTTTCTCAGTCTGTTTTTTAAAACCTTGTTTAATAGTCTAAAGTATAAGCAAAACCTATTGCTCAAAAAAAAAAGAAGGCAAAACCTAATTGATTTCACCTTATTAATGTTATTATTCTCAAAATGAAAATACCCTCTAAAGTCTAATTAATAAAACAAGTTTGATTACAGATTTTTTTGGTTGGTGTTTCAGGATAATTTTAGTTTGGACCACTAAAAAGATGGGTCCAATTTGGACCCGTTAAATGTAAGTCATAGATTTGAAAATAATCCAGTTCAATGGTCTAGATGAAATCTAGAGAACCTGTGCAACAAGTTACTTCCTCTCTCATGCCTACTTAGACTTGGTTGCACTGAATCATTTACTGTTAACTCATTTGTCCGGATTTAAATCAAATTTTTTTAGTTATATTTGAATCGATTATATTAGTCCATAATGAAACTAAGGATAATATAATTATTGAAAGAACATTTGCTTTGTAACTGTGGTTTAGTATTCTTTGTATGCAGTAATTGTGTTCTTGCTAGTTTAATTTCTTTTATTAAAATATGAAAGAACATTTGCTTTGTAACTGTAAAATTAATGCCTTGCTTTCAAGACTTGGACAACTTAAATTGTAATTTTATCATCTTAATTAGCGTTAAGCTAAAACTATTGTGTTCGTTTTTATCAATAAAACACTATAAAATAGTAAAAAATAATTAAGTAAAAGGTAAAATTGAAAGAAAAAAAGTTAAATCAAAACACAATTTTTTTTATGAGGTCAAATAAGTTCTTTTTTCGGTGTCCAATATTATTTCTTTTATTGCGAATAGTTTCTCTTATTGTTGTTGTGGATTGCTTTTATTTTAATGATATTTAACATTTTTTAATTGGTAATTTAAATAGTATTATAAAATAATTAAGTAGTTTGAATGAAGGATAAAAATGAAAGAAACAAATACAACTCAAAAAAGATATACTTCATTTATATATATTTGTTCGGGTTAATGTAAATTGTAATTTCATTAAATATTAATGTCACGTTTCGTTCTATAAAAAAATGTCATGTTTTGTAACTGGATTTTCTTTTTTTTACTAAAATAATAGATGACTAAAATTAGAAATAGAAATTATAAAACACAGACCGAAAAAGGGGTGAAGGTGTTACTCCACTATTTTGCTTCTAGTGTGTTGAAAAACTTTCCAAAGGATTATAACCTATTATAGGAGGTCACTCTAGTAGTGCAAGTTGGACCAAAACAATAGCTGGTCCAAACTAAAAGGACCCTGTGTTTCATTACAAAATTAAATGAGAAGAAAGGTTAATCTGAAAAATGCAATTATTTTTTCATAACATCAAGATAACTAAGTTTCATTACATGTCTCCATAATACTCCTCTTTTTCTTAATATATGTGTATAGTTAGTTAGTTTTAGTTATTATAATTGAAAGAAGGGCGTACGTGTTAGAGAGAGATAAATTACAAAGTCAATTCTCAATCCCCGGTGGTACACAAGACCTCTTTGAGTCAATATATCTCTTGTGCAATTTTACACAAGACCTTTAGTTAACATATGATTGTTTTTAAAACAATGGGATCTACTTGTGGCTGGAACAAAAACCATTGGATCATGCAAACTAATTGAAGAATCAGACATTGATAGGCTTCCATACTTGCAAGCAGTGATAAAAGAGAGTTTACGCTTACACCCTCCAGCTCCACTTTTGCTCCCACGTAAAGCTAGGGTAGATGTGGAATTAGCAGGGTACACTATTCCAAAGGGTGCACAAATTCGTATAAATGAATGGGCTATTGGTAGAACAAATATATGGGATGATGCTGATTTATTTTCACCAGAAAGATTTTTGGGATCTGATATTGATATCAAAGGTCGACACTTTAATCTCACACCATTTGGTAGTGGGATCACTAATCAACTCATTTGATTGGAAACTTGAAGAGCTATTCCGGTTGTACTAATGAAACAAAGCATATTAAGTAATTAACCTTTAAGGGGTGGATTTATTTATATTTATTTTGCTCTAGTCAATTTAGTTTGTTATTTGAGTCGGCTTAAGTGCCTCCCAAAGTTTGAAGCCTTTGTATGGGGATGTAAAATAGGGTTGGCTTAAAAAAAATTCAAAATTTCGTGTGTATTTGTATTAACGTTTGTAAATGTACTTTTGAATAAACAACATTTTGTATATGCACTTTTGGATTATGATGTGCATCACCTCTGTCGAGTACCATGTTCTCTTCAATGGAGATCGTATTGGTTCTATTGCATTGGCAAAAGGTCTTCGACAAGGCTGCCTCCTCTCTCCTTACTTACATATTTTGTGTTGTGCTGAGGGTCTCTCTTCTCCAATCAAACATCACAAATTCACGGGAAAGATACATGGTGCCCTTATTTGTCGTCAAACGCCTTCAATCAACCACCTCATATTTACAAACGATAGTTTTCTCTTTTGTAAAGCGACTACAACTGAAGCAAATTGTCTTAAAGATATTCTCTTGTTGTATGAAGTTACTTCCGGTCAGTCCATAAACTTTGTAAACATACTACACATGACATTAGTGTTTCTATCTCCTCTTTTCCTGGTGACACAAAAACCATTGGGAAAGGCAAAATACCTTGGCCTTCCTTATATGGTGTGTCGAAGCAAGAAAGCTATTTTTATTTATCTCAAGGATAGAATTTGGAAAAAACGTCAATCTTGGAGCTTTCGATCTCCTTCACGGGCAGGTAAAGAGGTTCTCATCAAATCTGACGCGAAAGCTATACCTTCATGTTGTATGGGTTCTTTCCTTATTCCTTCCACTTTTATGTGATGAGATTGGACGAATGATGAATTAATTTTATTGGGGTTTTAAAAAGAATGGTCATATAGGAATCAAGTGGTTGATGTGGGAAAAAACTTACTTGGCATACAAGTTTAATGGGATTAGGTTTCCGCGACATGGAAACATTCAATTTATCTATGCTTGGTAAAAAACTTACTCCTCAATGATTTTAGCTCCCTACTTAATAGTATTCTCAACGCCAAAAGTTTCCCTTGAAGGGATTTATTGGATGACGGTATTAGTCACAGTCTAAGCTATACACGAAGGAGCATATAGAGTTCTCAAAACCTTATCACTTTGGGTTATAGATGGAAGATTGACGATGGTTCCGAAATTAATGTATGATCCTCACCTTGGATTTGTTCCCTTCCTATGCTTAATCCGTCATCTGCCCCACCACCCAATATGGAAAATTTGCTGGTCTGTGACTTAATGAATCCCGACATGCGCTCTCGAATTCCTCACAATATTTAGTATGAGAGAAATCCTTTCAGAAAAAATAAGTGTGGCTTCATGTTATTACAATTGTGTTTCACAATAAAAATAAGCGACAAAGTTGTTTCACATTGAAAAAAAAAGGCTGAGAGAGAGAGAGAGAGAGAGAGAGAGAGAGAGAGAGAGATCCATCTTGGAACATGATATACTTTGTCCTTAAATATAGGAATTCATTCAATAAATCATGAGTCGTGAGAGTCATGAGAATTAAGAATGTTGACAACAATATTAAGTAACATTCAAAATTTTTAAAACAGAAGTTTCTAATAAAACATTTAGACAACAGAATGTCAAATTAAATAAGGTAGTTCCCGTGAACTTAACTCAGTTGGTAGGGATATTGCATATTCTATGCAGGGGTCGAGGTTCGAACCCCGGATACTCCACTTCTCCACAATTAAATTGTGTGAGCTCTAGCCACTAGGCTACTAGACAAAAAAAAAAAAAAATCAAATAAAGGATTTCTCAAACTTTACAAAGCAATTGAAATAGAAATAAATATGGATTTACAAAACAATTAGAAACCTAAAATACACTTGAAAACTCTAAACTCTAGACATTGTGATTCGACTCTAACTAACTTGAAGAAATAACTTATACTCACAAAGAATCAACAAAGTGGGATGAGATACTATGATCTCAATGAGTTCCCAATTGAGATAAAACATAATATGCCAATTTTCAAATATAGTTATCAATTAAATTGTTGGAAGGTTATGACCATAAAAATATTATGATATTATATATATTTTAGCCGTAAACTCTATTTGTAGTACGTACTTAGGATTTCCCAGCTGTGCTTGATATTTTTCATACATTTTTTTAGGTGTAACACACAATATATTACCTAATCAAATTTTAACTTCGGATTATTCTCAGAGTCTTCGTTCACTGGGTCGAATCAAATCCACTACAATGTATTTCTCATCAGATGAAATCAAACCCTTGTCGATCTATATCCCTCACAATCAATAACCTAGCTAAGGAACTCATCAATTTCACTGAGATTGATGAGAGATTGAGATAAAATTGGTCTCTTGAATGTAAAACAACTTCTTTCCCTTTTTCCTTGGTGAATTTGGGATGAAAGAAGGGAATGAGGGATTCAATAATTGGTTACGACTGAGAAGAATTCTTTATGTCTAGGCTTGGTGGAGGTCTTAGTTTCATGCAAGGTTTGATGGCGGAAGGAGTTTACACTACTAATTAACTTATTCATGTCCAACTAATATAAATACTAATCACTACTAAGCAAGTTGAAATGTTACAAACACGCTCTTGAATATAATATTGAACTAAGAAAAAATGAATTGCTAAAATTGAATAAGAATAAAAAATTATTTCATGAAGTGTACTAAATTACACATTGACATTTGATTATATAGAAACTTTAAAAAAAATTATATCACATCATCAATGATTAACACTAGTTTTCGTTGACTTCAACTCTAACTAACATTTTACTTGTTGAAAATTTTAATTGCTTCCTATAGAAACAACCAGGATCTCCTCCACTATGATAAAGGAAGAGGCCTACTCTCTATCATATTAACATTTTACTTGGACACAAGGAGAGGGCACAAGTTATATAAAATTGAACAATCACGTAAGCTTTACAAGTCAAGAAAATATAGATAATTAAAGAGAGAATTCATAACCAAAGTAACTGAATAAAAATGGATATCAATATATAATAAATAAATGGTATGCATGTGATTAAACAAAATAATCCACATTATCTAACATAATAACTTAATTTTTATTGTTTTTAATCAAGGTTAATAGTTTTGATAGTCTTTACGTTGTAGAGGTATGCTTTGTTATAATCGAAAGTTATTATCACAAAAAATATATAGCAGTTTTGACATCTTTATCCATAATCATTATCATAATCATAACCTCTAGGCAGGTGAATGAGTGTATGTCATAACATACAAAATTTATAAACCCCATTTATATGACATTAGCTTATATTTTGTGCAAAAACAATGCACGTTTTTATTGGATATTTAGCTATTGATCATTTGTTCATAAATAAACAAGACAATCAAATCATAAATATCTAACCAAAGACAAGAAAAGTAAACTACAATAAAATAGATGGTATGTTGGCAAGCCATCCATCACTATTTATGAACGATGACAAAGTATACTCGTTCAAGTTTAAGCTATCTGGTTTCTTCTCCCACTTGACACGTTTTTCAATGTTGGCCCCAGGTCCTGTGCAATTAACTTCTGCATATGTGATGTTTTGCCTGCACAATTTTGTTTACAAATTTAGAAAAATATCAAATATTGCATATGATATTAGTATTAACAAATAACACTCATAAATATATACTTTTGTTTTATTTAACACCTGATCAAACCTAAAACCCAAATTGATATGTCACGAAAGATAATGGCTTGTTGAAGTGGTTCAAAGAGAATACATGCATGGTATCACTTTGGAGTAATATAGAGTAAAAGTGATACCTTACATATGATCTATCATATATTCTTAATTTCCAAAATCATGCAAAAGGCTATGAATACCATTGATTTTTATTATTATTTTTGCAAAATTATTAATTTAAGCTTAAACTTGGATTTTCTCTTATGCAACAAAAAAACATACTCTTGGCCTTTCGTTAAACCCGGAGCATCCCATCCTTGAGGAGTTACCACTGACGTAAAATATGTTCCCCAAAATATAACTCTTGAGTAAGGGCCCCAAGGTCTTCCAAGACTCACTGTGCCATTTCCAACAACGTACCCTCCTCTAAAAACAAAACCATTTGGATCATTTGGTGATTCCCTACGTTGTGATGTTACAAAACCTGAAGGTCTAGATTCTGCTTGAGTGGCATTCATTACACAATTCTACAACAAGTGAAAATCCATAGAAAAATAAATAGTACTTATTTATTTCACCTTAATATACAAATAAAATAGATTAAGAACAACATATGTTAGCTCAGTTATGAGAGTCTGACTTTATGACCTTAATGGAGATAATTTGAATTCTATTTGACACTGTTGTAAAATGACCATTGGTGTCACCGACATTCATAATAATTTTTCATCCCCAATGTTTTTTAGAAAAATATATTATGAGCAATAAAAAAAGAATTAAAAATTTACATAACTACTAGGTTGTGCACAAGTTGTTAGTATTTTTAATCTAAATAAACAATCTCAATAGGTATTTAGGTTTTTTAACTATGGCCCTAGCAAACGAAAAATTTGAGTTTGATATGTGGTGATTGAAAAATTTGGTTCAAACTTTACCTATCTTCTAATAAACCGCATATTTGTCTAGTCATTTTGGAGCTCCTTTCATTAAGATAATGTTGGTAGAAAAAAAAGTCTTACCTCAAAATAAGATTGACCTTCCCCAAAAATGAAGTCATCTTCACCTTGAATATAACAATTTTTAAAGTATTGACGCCCTTTTGATGCAAGCAATGTATCTTGATAACCAATGAAACTACATTCAAAAATCGCAGACTTATCACCATATATCGAAGCTGCTACTGCTGGTCCGTCATATCCATATGTGTTCTACAATAATGCAAAATACCTTATAGAACAATGGAAGAGTTATAAAATAGTATGTTGTTAAATCCGTTTATTGCATTTACCTTGAATGTAATGCCATTCAAAATTACATTAGGTGGGGATGAATGAAATGTAGCACTCATGGATGTGCCAACTTTATGATATGAATCGTCGTAAGTAATGATTGTGTTATTACTACCTGATCCTTTTAAAATAATGCACGACTTTCCAACAGGTATAAGAACTTTTTCCCTGCACAATTTTAGATTGTGAAAACATAAAATAAATTTCAAATTACTTGTATGTGTCTTATATAAAAAAAATATAAACTTACTTGTATATGCCAGGATTTATATTAATCATAATCCATTGATTATTTTGACTCTTAATAGAATCAATGGCAGCTTGAATTGTTTGGAATCCTCCTTTTCCTTGTTGGTCAACAATGATGGTATTTGCAACTTGATTTCCACCACAATCTATAGCTACACCAAAATAAAAATAACTAATATACAATACTAAATGGAACATCATTGTTGGTGGAAGTAACTTCTTCATATTTTATGAAAAATGTATCCTGCCTTCAAGTATATAAATACACTTAATTTTTTTTAGCACTTCTTGATTCTCTCTTCTTTTGATGGTTATCAAAAAGTAACAAATTTAATTTATTTATTTTTGGTCAAATATCAAATCTTATTAATTTGTATTTTTTTTTTTATAATTTTCCTAATTATACTTAAAGAATATTTTTTATAATTTTCCTAATTATACTTAAAGAATATTTTTTTGACGATACTTAAATGTTAATCAACTAATTTTTCTTACATGTGCCAGGCTTTGCACATGACAAAGAACATTAATTTTTCACATTTTTACTTATTCGTTATCTTTCCATATCATTTTATACATAATACTCTCTCCGATTACTTTTATAAGTAAACTTCACTCTTAGATACAATGAATAATTAATGTATCTAATTTATAATAAAGAGTAGATGCATTAATTATTCGATATATCTAAAATGTGAAGGTTTGTTTATAATAGCGACTAGAGGAAGTACATGCATAGTTAGGAATGATGATTAATTTTAAATCAAAAAGTAAGTTTTTGGTAAAAAAAATAATAATAATTTGGTTTGCCTTGAATTCATCCTTAAAATTTATCAGATTCAAATTCAATTACACCTCATTTATTATCACAAAAATATATTTGAAAAATCCCTTTGTTTGGTTTTGAGTTTCTAAGATATATCTAAAATGTAAAGTTTTGTTTATAATGGTGATCAAAGGGAGTACATGCATAGTTGAGGAATGGAGATCAATTTTAAATCAAAAGTAAGTTTTTGATCAAAAAAACATATAATTTGGTTTGAATTGAATTTATCCTTAAAATTTATCAGATTCAAATTCAACTACACCTCATATATTATCACAAAAATATATTTGAAAAATCCCTTTGTTTGGTTTTTAGTTTCTAGGATATATCTAAAATGTGAAGTTTTGCTTATAATAATGATAAGAGGGAGTACATGCATAGTTGAGGAATGGAGATCAATTTTAAAACAAAAGGTAAGTTTTTGGTAAAAAAAAACATATAATTTGGTTTGACTTACATCCTTAAAATTTAAAATTTATCAAATTCAAATTCAACTACACCTCATTTATTATCACAAAAATATATTTGAAAAATCCCTTTGTTTGGTTTTGAGTTTCTAGGATATATCTAAAATGTAAAGTTTTGTTTATAATGGTGATTAGAGGGAGTACATGCATAGTTGAGGAATGTGGATGAATTTTAAATTAAAAAGTAAGTTTTTGGTAAAAAAAAAACATATAATTTAGTTTGACTTGAATTTATCCTTAAAATTTGATCACATACAAATTCAACTACACCTCATTTATTATCACAAAAATATATTCTTTGTTTGGTTTTGAGTTTCTAGAATATATCTTTTATTTCAATGTGAGCATCGCTGACTTAAAAGATATATTTGAATCATATAAATAATTAAGTTGGTAACTGATAAGAAAAATATGTAATTAATATTTTTTACCGTGTACAAGGTTGTGCATATAAGAAAAACCTTTACAACATATTGTGACATGTAGTGGTCTAAGCAGGGACGGATCTGGACTTACAATAATAGTGAGGCAAAAAAATTCTATCAAATAATTAAATAATACTAAATTTAATAAGAAATTATATTAAAAATAGTTGTAGCAACCAAAATAACAAAGAAAATAATATAGTTTTCATTTGTTGAAAATGAATTAAAATTATATTGAAAAAGATGATCCAAATATTTTTGATTCGGGTGACTAGATAAGAATTGCTTAAAGAGTCTAATGGAGGTAAAATATGTGCGTAAAATATAAAATATCCCACACTTGTAATCAATGACACTCATCCTAAAAAAAAAATCAATGATATTCATTCATTCAAATTGACTACCAACTTTTTTTTTTTTGACAAAAGTAAACGATATTAATTCATTCAAATTGATGGAGTACATCGATACAATACAAATCCAAATTCGCTAAAAACAAAAAGGATGAATCTATGAACAAACTCACAACATCCATGTTAATAGCATAAAACGACAAAGTACCTATGCCTACAAATATGACTAATATGACTATATTCATGGCTCCGAAATACTCATGTCTTCGGATTTGCAACGTTGACGACGCCAAAGTCATTGTCATTGATCGGATCTGCACTTGCTCAAAGCTAATCTTTCAACCTGAATCAAATAAACACCGCACTAAGACAGGAAATCAAAAACACACCGCACAAAGACGGGAAATCAAAACAAACAAAGTCGTTCAGAGACGACGAAATTACAAAAACAAACGTAAGAAAACAAAAAATACGTGAAATCACTTATTTAATTAGGATATAGAAGGAAAAACAATTCGGAGGGGTGATTTTTGGGTCAAAATTGACCCTAAATTACCCCTCTGAAAAGAAGAAGAAGAAATGGGTGACAACTAGGGTTTGAGAAGAAGAGAAGAGAGAGAGGAAGAAAGGCGTAATCTATTCAAATTGACTACCAACTTAGTGAGTTGAATTCAAATAATCAATAATTTATAAGAGATTTAATCATTTATGTCTTGGATGGATATATGGTGATTAATATAAAAGAGGAAATCCATATAACTAATCTATGATTTATATTAATCACAATCCATTGGTTATTTTGACTCTATATGGATCCCCTCTCTTATATTAATCACCATATATTCATCCAAACATTAAGACATTAGTTATATGGATCCCCTCTTCTCTTATTTTTTTAAGGAATAGATCCCCTCTCTTATACATTTAATATTTTATATTTGAAAATTGTTCTTCTCGCAACAAAAAACACTCACTCCCTTACAAACAGACCAAAATACCCCCCATGAGTTAACTCACGTTCGCTAAGCTGAAGTATAACCTATATGAGTTAACTCACGCTGAGTTATAACCTACGTGACTTAACTCACGTGGGATGTACCAATGTAGCGAATGTGACTCGAACGTGACTTAAGTCACGTGAGGGGTATTTTCAGAAGTTCAGTTGGGAGTGAGCAAATCTCAATGGGAGAAGAGCATTTTTCTTTACATTTTACTTATTCATAGACGACGTGAGATTTAACCACTCACAGAGTCACACTTGGAAGCCCAACATGTAACAAAGAGAAACAAACATTTTTGGTTAAAAAAAACAGTACTGAATTTCTCAATGTTTGGGAAAACTAAAATATTAATCTATGTGCCACTGTAATAATAATTTTGTTTGCATAAATTTACAAATAAATGTCATATATCAAGTAAGGAGGTTGACTGCTGGAATTTTTTTCAACAAGCAATCCCTTTAGATAGAATAATTTACAAAAAGTTTCACGTCCAAAGATAGAGTGCATACAATACAAGAAGGTGACTGATCACTACTTCCATGCATGTATCTCATTCACTCTTCTCAGCTATCTTTACAAATTACAAGTATAGCTCATTCCTTTTTTAACATAAGTGTACTGTGACAGTAGTTTTATGATACATAAGCTAGATGATGTCTAAGATAGTAGTCTCCTAAGAAGGTAACATCACTACACACTGCAATCCACGGGGGAGTGTACAAGATTCGCGCATTCTCAAGGGCAAAACCATTCAGAATCGGCAATGGAATTCCCCTCTTTAACTGCGAGTTTAGGTATGGTATGAGGACGGTTTTGAGGGCAGTTGATGATAATGACTGCAAATGTTTACAAAGTAAAAGAGTAAGATTCATATAATAATAGCATAGACTAACTAACAATCATGTATTTCAAAGTTGAAATTACAATGATTTGTGTGTGGACAATGAGATAGTGTCACATGACATCTTAAAAACAGATAAAAACATAACTATCCAAGAATAGTCCCCGAAAAATATAGGAACTATTTGGTCCTAAAGTTCAATCTCATCTAATTTCATACCAAAGTACAAACCTTTTGAGTTGAAAAGGTGAATGCATTTACTGATATTTACCTGAATTACATTCATGTGAAGTTTCCCTATTTTGCTCCATTTCAAGTATGTGGAGAACTTCTTCAATTTAAGCCGACCAGTAAGACTGTTTCGTGCAATTTCCGCATCACACGAAGCACTAATATCCTGTACCAACAAGCAACATTAATGGATCAGGTTAATATAAGATATTGATCATGTTATCGGAATGTAGAAATGTAGCAAATTACGAGAATAGTTACTTTAAAGTGTAAGTTTCAAAAATGAAAAACTATGAACTCAGGTATATATTAACTTTATTTAAGCATACCACAGAGATGCATGCAACTGGTATGACTTCACCAGCTTCCAAAACATCAACGATTAAATCTATGGAAATGGTAACACCTACATCTTGATCTGACACTTTTATAACCGGTGGAGAAGATACAGAGACATTAAGATTCATGTCATCATTTGGATATTGCTTGTATAATTGAGGAATGAGGATTTTCCAGTCAGCAGTGTTCAAAAGTGCCTGATTAGGCAGTTCATCAAGTATCCATTGCAAAGCATCTGCCTGAGGCAAGAACAACATAAACTATAAAAACTATATTCGAGTCTATAATAATGAAAATGCAACCAATCTAACAAAAAAGCTTGTAATCAGCATGAACAATGTTGTTTCTATGATAAAGGAATAGAGGATTCAATTCTACAGATACATGCAGCATAACAGTCCAAGGTTTATTTATTTTTGGACAAGCAATCTCAGCACATTCATTAATCCAACAACATGCACTATCCTGCCAACTCATTCACCTCAAGAATTTCCAGCATTAACACAAACCTCACTGCTATCCGAAGCATTTGCCTGAGGACCGACCTAAGATTGACACGATGCACAAGAAAATTTTAATTAATGAGCAGTGCACCTTACTCATCTCCTTTATCACAGCTGATATTGAAACAAATCAGTACATCGTTTACCACCAATACTACGATTTCCGCTTAATCAATCAGCTTCTTCAGTTGCTCCTAAACACCAAGATTTTTATCTTCTCCAGAACTTGATTTTGAAATAAATCACACACAAGTAAACCATATAATCACGAACCTTTGCCTCAAATCCCTTCTTCCATTCACCAATCTACCGAACTGATGTATATGCGGTAATCCTTCATTTGTCAATACACTGCTAATATAGAATTAGCTTCAAAGGCATTAATTTGTTCCATATAATTGAACCAAGAGCGGATCAGCCATCTCCACCAGCCCCACAATACCTTTATAAGCCTCTTTCCCATAATACATGTCACCTCTTAAATTATTCCACTTCCATGCAACCACCACATTATCATGCAGAGTAACATTATCCAACAACAAAATACACTCCTTTAACTGATCCTCTTCCCACTGAAATAATTCTCTTCTTCGTTGTCATTCCTCACCACCCTACCCTATATTTGATGTTAGCAGAAATCAAGGTCTATTTGATATCAGCAAAATAATCCTTTTATCCAAAATTCCATGTCCGACCAAAGGTTCCAGGACCCAAGTTTGATTATTAAAGAACTCACCCCATTAAAAGTATATAGATGATGTGGGCAAACATGCAAACTGTGGAACAAGAAGGAAAAAAATTGTTCTGCAGATTATAGATAATGTCATAGCCTAATGAGAAACAAGATAATATATTAATGTTTCACGAGAAATGTTAGGGTAGAACCAGGCAAAACAAAACAAAAGGGCAAAATGTTTCATGAGAAATGTTATTGAAGTAGACCATGCAAAACATTTTCATGTATTGAAATCTTGGAAGCTTCAGAATTCAGAAACTTACTGCGAAGTAAACTTCGGACGCTGATTTGAAAACATTTTCATGTAATGATATATTTATCATCTTTGGTAAACCACCACTGGAAACAGAAATGTCAGATCTTCTGTGGTAGACTTGAGGTACTAAAACATCATTTCTCTCAGTGAATAAACCATTGATTTCAAGTTCAATAGAAGAATTACTCAGCACAGGATTGTCAACGAAAGAAATATTTAGAGCAGCGGTTTCATCTATTGAAATTGTCTTTGGAAGAGTTTGCAGTAGATTGTCAAGTGTTGGTATCCCTTCTCTTATTTTCTTAGAAACAGCATCTTCAACTGCCGATCCTATATTTCCTTTAAAAGCATCAACTAGACTGCAGCAAAAATAAAACAATTATTCACATAACATTTTCAACCATTATCTATCGGTCCATCTATGTGTTTGTGTGTGTAGGGGGTCAGAACAAGTTTTGTCCCTTTGAAAGATAAGTCCGTATGAGCCTAGGAAATATAGCTTACACTTGATAAAGCCAAGCTGCTCCACCGTTCATCTTTATAGATAATTCTCCAACATCACATCCGTAATCTAAGAGAATTAGCTTAAGAGTTCCTTCTTGGTTCCTTAAATTTACAGTAAGCCCCACTTGCAAATCTTCAACCTTCCAAACATAGCACAACACAACACAAGTACACAACCAAGTGAGGGATATTATTGGTTGATCAAGGAGTGGTAAAACAAAACTACATGCATTAAAAGTACATTATTCTAACAGGTTTTTTCCTATCAAATACTAAAAACACATGTGCTTTATTGTTCATCTTGATACCACATCTAAATTTTCAATATCTGCAGTTTCAACTGTATTCAATTGCCTATCTTCTAACAAGTTGATCTAATCTAAAGTCTTGTTTGGATAAACAATTTAATTAAGCCCTTGTAGCATAAACGCTTATCAGACAAGTGCTTATGTATAAGCTTTTTCTATAATGAAAGATCAAATAAACTTAAACTGTTTTCATAACCTATTTTGGAGAGCTTATGGACATAAGTTAAAAATAGCTTATGAACATGTCATAGGTTGTTTCTATAAACTCTCCCATACAGTTTCACTAGTATTTATACCAACAGATAAACTCGATTAAGTCAATCCAAACATACCCTTACTCCAGTTGCAGGAAAGTACAAAGTGCAATTTTAGAACCAATTTTGTCAAAATAACCAACTTATGGAAACCATTTATTCCTATTATTCCCTTCAAGGTCAAACCTAGTGAATTAAAGCACAAAGGAACGATAAACTATACGCCATCAAATCAAATGCAACTTTAGAAAGGAAAATGCATAGTATAAAATAGTGAACAATATTAAAGATTATTACAATACCTTAGCAGTGGCAGTTCCACTATCTGAAATTCCAATTGGGATTAACCAACTACTAACAGTATACCTCCAATTCAAGCTCAAATTAGCAGTAGCACCCGAAACAACAACATTAATACCAGTATCACCAGTTTCAACATATGAAGAACTAACTTGAATATTCTTGATTGTGATCTCAGAAAGAATCACATGAGCTTTTCCAACAAGAGGTACTTGAACAGATTTCTCAATTTGTGGTAGCTGAGAAAGAACTATAGATGCAATAGTTTGGTTTATAAGAATATCTTTGGCAAAGTCAAGACCCTTATCAGATATAATCACAGAGATGGAACCCTCTTCATGAACACAAACACTAGTTGAGATAAATAATAAGAATAAAAAAAGAACAAAAAATTTATGTGACATGGTTAGGGATGAATTTAATATTTATGATCAAGAAAACATCAACATGAAACCTAGTATAAGGTGTTGTTGAATCTTGAGACAGTTTTAATGTTAATATTTGTGAGTGAAATATGAAATTTTGTTACTGTTTTATATGTTTGATATGTATCTAACTCTGTTTCTGATAACAACGAACTATGAGGATGGTTGGTTGATTTTGGAAGTTTGTTCAATAAATATGTTGTTATATTAAAATGGGTTGAAGTTGGCACCGTAGTGCTCAATTATTAATATAAAACATATAGTTGTACGTGAGCTCGAGACCCACGTGACACAGTTTGTATATTCTGATTTCTGACTCTTGAAAATGCACAGTTAAACAAGAGCATCTCCTCAGAACATCATTATAAGGTTTTTGGTAATCTGAAATTTAGCCGAGAATTAAATAAAACTTGGTTAAGGATTGTTCCTGTACTATGAGTTTGGATAAAGATTGTTCTAGTCAGATTTAAATTAAAATTGTCCCGACCAATTAGTCTTTAACTGAAGTTCATTAAATCTTAGAGCCGCAATTGGTTATTCATCCGAGTAACTTTATGTTGGTGAGTTCACTTGTGACATCCGATATAATAACCCTGCCATTTTTAACTCCAATTATGCAGCTCTTAGAAAATTTAAAATAAGTTCAAGTCAGGTTACCTCACGTTAAATTTAATATTATTGATTCTTCTAAAAAAAAAAAAAAATTTAAAGCTAAGAACATAACTCTTAAAAGATTTCCCTCAAAAATAATAATAAAAACTCTCCAGAGTATTTGTTCTTATTAGTTAATACCAAACTCTGCACCAACTTTACTCCAATGGTAAAACCAATTTTTAGCCACAAGAACATAGTTTTGAAAATGCTCTAACCTCCTTTCAAAAGAAAACGAAAAAAGAAAATGCTCTAACCCAGATTCCCAACATAATATGTTGATTACTGGATAAGGTCATTAATCCTATGACTTGCATTCATGCTTCTGCAGCAGCAACAGCTTGTCTGCATCAAACATCCAACATAAAAGGAGATCAAAGATTTTCTACCAGTTTGTTTTTTAGATTGGGTGCAAGTGCATGTAAAAAAAACCATCTGTGCTTGGAGGCACAAGTAACCAACAATACCAAGTGAAACTCTCTTTAACAATCAGAAAATTCCAAGTGATTTTGATAGACAACAGAAAGTTCCATGCGTTTGTATTACTTTTCTATCGACAAATGAACCTCCGAATACAGGAAATGCATGATTTTAATACCAACCACAAAGTGCAAAACTAGAGCAATAACACAAACATCTGCACACATGCTATGAAAATTGAATAACAAACTTTTGTAACTCAAGAATATCAAAACTTGAATAGTGGGTTTTTCTCCATAGGTTATATGGACTCCCAATATTCCCTGATCAAATCCAATTCTTTCTAATCAAGTTCTCATATATGCAAATGTCATTTTTCCTTCTAAATCAACCCTCTGTCCATCACATGTTATGAATGAACGAAGGTAAAGAATCATATATTGCAAATCACAAACTAATTCACAACACTCCTACAATAATAATGATGCACAAGCATGTATGCCAGACTTCGGCCTCCAGAACTGACAATTATCCCTTGCTGATTCCTCCCGTTACAGACATCTCCTCACCATTTGTCAATTCGTGTATTCAGATATAGAAACAAAGAAATCTGGTTTATAAGAAGTAGTCTGGTGCTGGTTTCTTGGCAGGTGCACCTCTTGATTCCTGTTCATTAAAATTTAAAAATCAACATCGGCTAATTAATTTCCTCCTTGGTGGGGAGAGGGGAGACCCTAATGTAGCAAAGAACATAAACCACTAATTATTTACTCAAACATGCAAAGATAGTACATTCAAATGAAACGTCCCTGATACGTAGATTCAGTAGGATAAGAATATTGCAACCATGATGCATTAGCGGCACATTCTTTACCACATGAATCAATGGATTTGACATTAAGGAATTGACGCTTGCATTGCTTCTTTTTGAGGAAACAATCATCCATATAGCTTATATATGTACATAGTTTAGAACAATAATAATCAATATCAAGTGACTTTGCCAACAAACCTGTGGGGCAGCATCAAACACACGAAACTGCTTATTAAGATTACCGTCTAACTCCAGAATTGCAGCTACATTACCACATCTGTAACAAAGACAAAAATTTCTTATTAAATACACCAGAACACCAATAGTAACAGACATTTGAATTGACGACGTACCTGTAGCAATAATTTGGAGCCGACCAGACAGTAACTATCTGGTTATTGAACATCCATTTATATCCTTCCATTACCAACTGATGAGCTCGGCATATATAGTCAATGTTATTGGTGTGGTTAAATCCAGTAACAACACTGCCACCAAACAAGAAACCAGCACCACGGGGACTCAGACCCCATCCATCCACAATATCTTCAGGATCTGACCATAGGAGGTCACACATGGCACCATCATGAGGTACCTCTTGCTTTCTATCAATAGTTCGTATCTGGATATGAATAATAAATAACACATATAATGTAGCCTTTATACATCTAAAACTTCAGACACATAAATTAGGGTAGAATTTTGAACCTGATCCAATGTTGAAATAGCAGGAGAAAGACCACCATGAACACTGAAAATCTTGTTTTCAATTAGAGCAGACAAGCTGCAGTTTATAGTTATCAACGAAGGAAAGTCAATAGCAGAAATGCAAGTTAAAACAAATAAGTTTGTAAATGAAGTTAATTTTACTAGTTATTATTAAGCAACTACATACATATAATGTTTCCATTAAAACCCTATTTTCCTTTTTGGTTATTTCTATACTCATGAAATGCTGGCAATACACAATATCTGACAATCTTTTCTACACACTCTCTATTACTATGTGAGCTACCATGCATCCTCATTCGATAAACGGGTGCCCAATCTCTAAAAGAGTGCGGTGTTAGCATTTTTCTTCTATATACCATTTGATGAGGCTGTCAAAATATTTGGCCAATGGTTCTTGAAATCACCCACCCCAACCCTTTTCCTCTTAAAATACACAAAGACAGGCTACATACAGCATCCTTCGAGTTTTAGCCTACCTCCTATCCACCTAAACCCCATTCCTCTAAAATAGAAAGGATAATGCATACACTTTTCAAGTAACAGTGTCGATGGTAGACACCCTTCAATCATGAATTTGACAGTCGAAAGAATAACAAAGAAAATCACAAGAAGCAGCCCCTGTACCCACAAAACAGATGGAACAAAGAGAGATCTCAGCAACAGTATGGTATGAAAAATGCAGTTTGTGGTGATTCGACCATTTCAGAAATTTAATAGAAAATCAAGCATTATTTTTTTGAAGGGGTAGCTTAGCTCCCATGTGCAAGATTAAATCAATTTAATGTTTATATTAATATCTCAATCTGCACGAGGCTCCGACTAGTTGTTGGGGTCTGGGGAGGGTAGGTGTAGGCAGCCTTACTCCGCGGAAGGAAAGACTGTTTCTAGGATTTGACCCCATGATTACAAGGAAACAATCTTACAGTTGTGCCAAGATTCACCCTCTACACAGAAACACATGTACCAATAAAATCTAGACATCTAGATAGCAGCATACCTTAAGTAGTCAAATATGTCAGTACAATATCTCCAAACATTTACTGAACCATATTTCCGAAGGCACTCGTCATAGAAACCGTATACCTGTCAAATGATGGATATTGAATAAGTTTACCGAAGTAAAAAAATGTAAAGAAAAACTCCAGTGACCTTTTCCCTTTCACTTTCATTCATTATTCCACTTCAGCTAATAGACAAACCTGCGTGATCTGACGACTTTCATGGTTTCCCCTAATGAGTGTTATCCGATCTGGATATCTCACCTGATTGTATGTCAATAATTAGTTACAAAATTAATGAACGAAGTGAAAGCACAGATAATGACTCAAAAGGAATACGGGTCATCCAACAACTCTTAGAACCTAGTGGTCACAAAACCCGTTTAACTATTGTTTTTTGTTTAATGAAATTATAAAAGAATTTAACAAGACAGCTAACTCAAAACTTAATCATATTTATGGTACAAATAAGTTATTGAGAGATAAACAAAGCAGAAAGAAGAAGTTCCAGGCATTCTTCCTAAAAAATAAAGAAAATATAATAGAGAAAAACATAAGCCCAAAAGCGAACAGTCTATTTGCATTATAGATAAAGCAACAACAATAACAATCAAGCATTTTCTCATGTGGTACATGGACCAATCAACAACACAACTTTCTCATGTATTAAGTTCAGAAATATATCATTTATCTCCAAGGCTTTGTTTGGGAGTTTGGAGGGGAAGGGAAGGGAAGGCTTTAAGTGGTGGGAAATATGAGGGAAAATGGAGAAATCTTTCAAAAAATTTAAAAGGGTAGTTTTTTAGAGAATGATAAATTAATGCATATGATTACTATATTTTTAATTTAAAAAATATTATAACAACATAGATTAAATTTGAAAATTCATATAAACCCTCCAAAACCCGCCTCCAATACAATTTTTTAGTTCCCCCAAATGAGGAGGGTTTTGTATTATGAAGAAAAGTTAACGCCCCAAAGCCCTCCCCTCTCATTTTCCTCTATTTCTCCCACTTGCTCATTCCTTTTTTCCTAAGCCTTCCCCTCCCTTCCCCTCCAAACTCGCAAACAAAGCCCAAGTCTCTATATAGTCTGTGGTTTGACCTATAGTTTTCTTAATCTCCCTCCACCTCCAACCAGTGTTCTCAATTGCAGATGGTCGAAATAGAGGTTTGTTGAAATTTTGCTACGCTACAAATCTATCACGCAACTATTTTGATAGAGCAATGATATTTGTACAACCATTTGGTGACAACATTATTTTTCTTCCTTTTTATTGGTCAAAAACAATAGAAAGAGAAAAAGGAAGAGAGAGTAAGAACATAATGTGAGTATGAGAGAGAAAGTTGTCAAAAAGTTGTCACAAAATGATTGTACAAATATCATTTCTCATTTTGATAACACCTTGTACTAAATTGCTTATTAGGGAACAAAAACGTTCTGTTCAAATTCCACTACGCAATAGCACTATAGAGCCCCTATTTGACAACACTGTCTATAACTATTGGACTATCCTCTCACTAGTCACACCTCATTATAGACAAAGGACTCCCTAAAAAATACATGAACAGCAGAACAGAAACCTACAAAGTGGGTGCAAAGTTGCATGTAAAATGCAGTCTTCTGAGGGTAAAAATAACTATTGAGTGAAAAAGGCCAACATATGCATAACATTCCATCCAAGTGCACCAACAACCAGCCAAAAGAACAAAATTTGAATGCCTCTCACTCTCATTTTTACCAATAAAACCACAATACTAGATTACTAAAAGACTCCACAATACTAGATTACTAAAAGACCATCAATAAGCCTCCTCCAACAGATTTTCAAGTTTCGCCACTCATGCCATCCCACACAAAGACTTGTAGAATTTTATTCCAATAATAGCAAATTGTGTTCCCCAAAAAAAAAGCATTGATTGAGTTCGCTCAAATAAATTACACTATCCTATCACCAATCCCACAACCTAGAAATCATAATAACACATTTCTATCCTATGATAAATTAACAATTGAGCAAACTCACGGAAGGATTCTTGTAATTGTTGTAAGGCAGCCAAAAGATCCAGAATCCAAAAAGATACAAAACCACACACACAAAAAAACTACAATATTCTCTAAGGCTTTGTTTGCGAGTTTGGAGGGGAAGGAAGGGGAAGGCTTGGGAAAAAAGGAATGAGCAAGTGGAAGAAATAGAGAAAAATGGGAGGGGAGGGCTTTCGGGGGTTAACTTTTCTTCATAATACTAAACCCTCCTCATTTGGGGGAACTAAAAAATTGTATTGGAGGAGGGTTTATATGAATTCTTCAAATTTAATCTATGTTGTTATATTATTTTTAAAATTAAAAATATAATAATCATATGCATTAATTTATCATTCTCTAAAAAACTATTCTTTTAAATTTTTTGAAAGATTTCTCCATTTTCCCTCATATTTTCCACCCCTCAAAGCCTAC